>LHCFR01400__coassemble_850_pt1 | contig 41880 bp, 36 predicted proteins | sample LHCFR01400__metabat2_low_PE_032 | metagenome-assembled genome bin LHCFR01400
TTATCCACAGACCACCTGAGCGGTTGTGCGCAAAAAATTATACATGAGGTAATGATTTCGTGGGAATGTACCCAAAAAAGTGGCCGTTCGACAGCAATCCTCAACGCAGGGTTATCAACAATATCCACAAGGTTATCCACAGTTGTGCACAGCAAGGCTGTTGAAAAAAACAAATATTTTGTAAAAAAAAATCGGCCGCCCACTGGTGTATAGGCGTGAGATATGGTATAGTTATATTTATAAAGAGGATGCCGGGAGCCGACATAGAATGTACCCAAACCAGTCGCCGGCCGGCACACTGTTGGAAACGGAGAATATGCGTATGCCTATGGTGGAAGTTCGCGCATTGGGACGATTTGAAATCTATGTGGATGACCAGTTGGTCAGTGGACAGATTGGCAGGTCCAAAAAACTCAAGCATCTGGCTGAGTATCTGATTTTGAATCATCATCGCGCCGTGCCCAATGACGAAATTATCGAGGCGCTTTGGCCAAATGAAGAAAGCAAAAATCCACGCAATGCACTGAAAATTCTGGTGCATCGACTGCGCACAACGCTGGCCGCTGGCGGTGCCCCGCAAGACATGGAATTTATCATTGCACGGCAGCGGTCGTGCCGCTGGAATCCGGCGCTGGACTGCATTTACGATTTTGAACACTTTGAGGCACTGTGTACCGCAGGGCTTTCCGGTCGTGCCAGCGAGGAAACCGCCCGCGTACGCCTGCTCGATGCGTGCAAGATGTATCACGGCCGGTTTATGTCCGACGCAAGCGGTGAAGTTTGGGTTTCTGCACCCGAAATTCGGATGCACACCTACTATCTGCGCGCGGTCAATCGGCTGATTGAGATTTTACATGCGCGCGGACAGTTTGACCTCATCATCCAGTTGTGCCGTCAGGCACTGACGATTGACCAGATGGATGAGAACATCAACCGTCAGTTGATTTTCGCACTGGCTGAGAGCGGCCGCAATCAGGAGGCCATCCAGCATTATAACCAGATTACCGAGTTATATTACAGCCAGCTTGGCGTGCAGCCTTCGGAAGAACTGCGCGGACTGTATCACCGCATTGCAGCGGTAGAACGCAAGGTCGGTGCGGATATCGACTCGATTAGCGCCGATTTGCGTGAAAGCGATGCCCAGCCGGGCGCGTTTGTGTGCCCCTATGAGATTTTCAAGGATATTTACCGCTTGCAGGCGCGCAGCTTGGCGCGCTATGGTGGACGCGCCTTTGTCGCCCTGCTGACCGTGACCGACAACCGCGTGTGCCAGCCCGAAAGCAAGACACTTGCCAAGGTGATGGAACGTCTGATGGAGAGCGCACGCCTGTCGCTGCGCCGCGGTGACATGATTGCGCGGTACAGTCCGGCACAGTTGGTTATTTTGCTGCCTACGGTTACTTATGATATGGGGCAAATGGTGTGCGAGCGCCTGACGCGCAACTTTAAGCGCGAAAATCCGTCGATGAACGTGGCGATTTCGTACAATCTGCGCCCGATGGAGCCGCCGCGCGACAAAGAAAAAGAAGAATATCCGATGTAATACGGCGGGCAAACCGCCCGTTGTCCGGAGCGTCCAAACGCCCTGCCAGTTTATCTGGCAGGGCGTTTTTTTGCGGGCGCGCTGGCGCACGGCTGTTCGGGCAGAAAAATTACAATTTTTGACCGTTTTCGCTCGATTCTTTGTCGATTTAACGTGTTAGCGTTTAAGCAACTTCAAGTTATTCTATTGAACCAGTATAAAAACTGTGCTAGAATAGAACCACGCGGTGTGATTCCGCAGAAGGGGTTAAAAAAACAATGAAAGAAAGAGAAAAGTTTAGTTCCAGACTGGGCTTTATCCTCATTTCCGCAGGATGTGCCATCGGTCTGGGCAATGTGTGGCGATTCCCGTATATCACCGGTCAATATGGTGGTGCGGCGTTCGTGCTCATTTACCTGTTGTTTCTGCTCATTTTGGGTCTGCCCATTATGGTCATGGAATTTTCGGTCGGCCGTGCCAGCCAGCTTTCGGCGGCGCGCTCGTTCCACGCCCTCGAACCCAAGGGCAGCAAATGGCATCTATATAGCTATGGAGCCATGCTGGGCAACTATTTGTTAATGGCGTTTTATACCACGGTCGGCGGCTGGATGATTGCCTATGTGTATAAGATGGCAAAGGGCGAATTTGTCGGCGTTGACCCGACCTATATCACCGATTCGTTTAGCGTCATGCTGTCCAATCCGGTGTATATGGGCATTTGCATGGTTGTAACCGTGCTCATCTGCTTCGGCGTGTGCTCGTTCGGCCTGCGCAACGGCGTAGAAAAAATCAATAAAATCATGATGGTGTGCCTGTTGGGTATCATGATTGTATTGGTGTTCCGCTCGCTGACGCTGGAGGGCGCGGGCGAAGGTCTGAACTTCTACCTAAGACCGGATTTCTCCAAGCTGTTTGACGCACCGGGCGGCCTGTTTGAATCGGTATTTGCCGCAATGGGACAGGCATTCTTCACGCTGTCGCTGGGTATCGGTGCGCTGGCAATCTTCGGTTCCTATATCGGCAAAGAGCGTTCTCTGACCGGCGAAGCCATTTCCATCACCATTCTGGATACCTTTGTTGCACTGATGTCCGGTCTGATTATCTTCCCTGCCTGCTCGGCGTTCGGGATTCAGGCCGATTCCGGCCCCAACCTGCTGTATGTGACCCTGCCCAACATCTTCAATAAGATGGCAGGCGGCCGCATCTGGGGTACGCTGTTCTTTATCTTCATGGCAGCGGCAGCATTCTCGACCATCATTGCGGTGTTTGAGAACATCATTTCGTTCGGTATGGACTTGTGGGGCTGGAGCCGCAAAAAGACCATCATCTTTAACCTGTTCTTTGTGCTCCTCATCTCCATTCCCTGTATTTTGGGCTTTAACCTGTGGAGCGGGTTCCAGATTCCGCATGTTGGCAACATTCAGGATTTGGAAGATTTTCTGGTGTCCAACAACCTGCTGCCGCTCGGCTCAATGGTCTATCTGATTTTCTGCACCTCGCGTTATGGCTGGGGCTGGAAAAACTTCATTGCCGAAGCCGATGCCGGCGAGGGGCTGAAGTTCCCCAAGCAGCTTCGCGTATATTTCACTTGGATTTTGCCCGCAATCGTATTTTTTATTTTCATTATGGGCTATATTCAGAAATTCGGTGCATAATCCATATCGCACCAATCAAACGCAGGGGCGTTGCACCCCTGCGTTTGTGTTTGACGAAACCGTTTAAGGAGGAAACCGTTCATGCAAAACCGCGAAACCTTTGGTTCACGCCTGGGTTTTATCTTAATTTCAGCCGGCTGCGCCATCGGTCTGGGCAATGTCTGGCGATTCCCCTATATTACCGGAAAATACGGCGGTGCAGCGTTTATCCTGCTCTATCTGGCATTTTTGCTGTTGTTTGGTATTCCGGTCATGACGATGGAATTTTCGGTCGGGCGTGCATCCCGCCGGTCGATTTCGCGTTCGTTCCATGAGCTGGAGCCAGCGGGCAGTAAATGGCATTGGTGGAGCTATTTTGGCATTGCCGGAAACGTCATTCTGATGATGTTCTATACCACGATTGCCGGTTGGATGTTTATTTACTTTGTCAAGTATGCAAACGGCTCATTTTCCAGCATGACCGCCCAGCAGGTCGCCTCAGCGTTCGACAACATGACCGGCAATGCCGGTTTGACCGTGCTGGCGATGGCGGTCACGGTTGCGATTGGCTTCGGCGTTTGTTCACTCGGCGTCAAGGAGGGCGTAGAAGCGGTCAATAAAAAGATGATGGCGCTGCTCATTGTGCTGATGGCAGTGCTTGCCATTCGCGCCATCACACTGGACGGCGCACAGGCAGGCCTGCAATACTTCCTCATTCCCGATTTCAGCAAGATTACCGAAAACGGCGTGTGGAACGTCATGTACCAAGCCATGAGTCAGGCATTTTTCACCCTGTCGGTCGGTATGGGCGGCATGGCGATTTTCGGTTCGTATATCGGCCGTGAACGCTCGCTGCTGGGTGAGTCCATCAATGTGGCAGCCCTCGACACCTTCGTTGCCCTGTGCTCCGGCTTAATTGTCATTCCGGCTTGCTTCGCCTTTGGCGTAGACCCCGGTTCCGGCCCTCCGCTTATCTTTATCACCCTGCCGGGTATCTTTGACAAGATGCCGGGCGGACGGCTGTGGGGTGCGCTGTTCTTCCTGTTTATGATTTTTGCCGCGATGTCCACGGTTATCGGTGTCATGGAAAATATCATCTCGTGTTTTACCGACCTGTTCCCCAAGTTGTCGCGCAAAAAGATGTGCCTGATAGGCGCCATTGGAATTTTCGTGCTGTCCCTGCCCGCCGTGCTGGGCTTCAACCTGTGGAGTCATGTGCAGCCGCTGGGCGGCACCATTCTGGATTTTGAAGATTTTCTGGTATCCAACAACATTTTGCCGATAGGCTCGTGCATCTATGTGTTGTTCTGCTGCTTAAAGAGCGGCTGGGGCTGGAAAAACTTCATGGCAGAGGCCAACAGCGGCACCGGACGCAAGTTCCCCAACTGGGCGCGCACCTATTGTACGGTGGTCATTCCGATTGCGATTGTTGTGATTCTGATTATGGGCTATGTTACCAAGTTCATGCCCGCCGCATAAAATGAAAAAAACCGAAGTCCTGCCAAAACTGAACTGCACCCCATTTGTTATCCAATGAGTCCAATCTGCTGTAAATAGTGCAGATTCTTTTTTGCCTTTTCATAGGCCTGTTCGGTCGTGCAGTTGGGCACATCCTGTTCAATGATGCCGATTCCCTCAAAGTGCAGTTCTTCCAACAGGTCTTTGAACGCGACATAATCAATAATGCCGTCGGGTAAATCGCACATCACATCCTGCCCTTCTGGGTCACCGGGCGCTAAATGCTCCTCCAGAATCCGGCGGCGCACCGCGCCGTTGACGTTTTTGAAGTGCAGATAGGGAATCTGGTCGGCGTATTTGCGCATAAAGTCCAAAGCGCAGCGGTCGCCCGCCTGCCAGCTTCCGTTGACCACGGCATAGTGCCCGGTGTCGAAGCACAGTTTTAACTGGCTGTCCTCCATAATGCGCACCAGTTCGGCTTCGGTTTCAATCAAGGTTTTGTTGTGCTGATGGAAAACGGTCTCAATGCCGTACTGTTCGCGGGTAAACTGCCCCATCTCGCCGAACATGGCATAATAGCGCGTCCAGTCGTCGGCAGTGAGCTGCTGTTTGAACTCGCCATAATAGCCCATTGGGGAACCGTCCATCGTGACCAGATACTTGGCATCAAACGCGGTCAGCCGCTTGCACAGCGCGTCCACCCGCTCGCGCGCGTCGGCAAATGAACGCATATTGGCGAACTCATAGCACGCCGTACCCGCGCAGATGGTCAGCCCGCGGCGGCTCAGCTCGTCGCGCAACTGCCCTACGTCGGTCGGCAGATAGCCGTCCGGCCCCATTTCGAGCGCCTTGTAACCGCCTTCGGCGGCCTCATCCAGAAAGACATTCCACGGAGTTTTAGACGGTGTGCCGTCTGCCCACCACACGCCCCACGAACAGGGCGCCGTACCGATTGTTACCTGCATAGAAGTTCCTTCCTTTCTGTGTCTAAACGCCGCAGCGCGGCGGGATTTACGGCGATTCCGCGGCGCGGAAATCCTTGGGTTTCTGCCCGGTGGCTTTTTTGAAAATCTTGGAGAAATAGACCGGGTCAGCGATGCCGACGGCTTCGGCAATCTCATAGGTTTTCATGGAGGTCGTGCGCAGCAGAACTTTTGCGTGTTCAATGCGAACCGATTGAATATAGTTGCTGATATTTTGCCCGAGTTCGCGCTTAAACAGCTTGCTCAGATAGCTGGCCGACAGGTGGACATATTCTGCCAGCCCTTCAAGCGACAATTCCCCGGCATAGTTCTGGTCAATGTACTGCTTGACCTGAAAAATCAGGTCATCGAGGTCGGTTGCGTTGCAGCAGATGCGGTCGAGCACGGCAATCAAATAGTCGTGCAGACGGTGCTGTACATTACCGATGTCGCCCCCCTCCAACAGCGCAGATAGACCGGGGGTTGCCGCATCGGCCAGCAGGCTTTCAATGCTGTAACTGATGAGCAGACCTTGCCCACATTCGTATAGGATGACCGCAATGCGCTTGACGCTGGCGAACGGGATGGCTTCGCGGCGCAGATAGGCGAACAGGCGGTCAAGCCCGCTTTCGACCGTGCTGCGGTTGCGGTTTTCCAGCGCACTTTGCAATAGGCGTAATTCCTCGGTGATACGGGTGGCGTGCTGGTCGGACAGCACGGGCAGTTGTGAAAACGAGATGACCGGCATTTGCGGACTATATTCGGCCATTTGTTGGGCGTGGTCGGCTTGCTGCGCGGCTTGGGACAGGTCGAGCGGGTCGGTGTGGTGGGCACTGATGCCGACGGTGATTTGAAAGTCGGTGGTCTGCTGCACGGTCTGCACGACCGCGTTACAGCCTGCCGTTGGAGAGAACGCGGCATCGGCGCACAGCACGATATAACAAAAGCGTTCGGCACGCGGCACGAAATAGAGCGTGTGTTCCTCGAACACCTCGCGCCACATGTCCTGTACGTCCTGCAAAAAGGCAATGCGCGCGGCATCGTCGTGCGAATCGCTGACACCGAAGCGCAAAACGTAATATTGCGATAGCTCCAGCCCCAAGTCGTGAATGCGCTGCATGGTGTATAGAAGTGACTGCCCGGGGTCGAAGATAAGCTGATGAATCAGTAAATTTTGTTCGAGTGCGCGCGAATTGGAAGCGTGCAGCGGCTGTTCTTCGGCCAGCCGCGCTTTGGCCGTGTTGAGCGCGGCAATCAACTTTTCTTCGCTGGTCGGTTTCAGCACGAAATCGACGACACGGTAATTGATGGCTTGTTGTGCGTAAGTAAAGTCGGGGAAGCCGGTCAAGATGATGGTCTTGCACGCCGGATAGTGGTCGGCAATCCATTTTGCCAGCGCAAGCCCGTCCATTTCGGGCATACGGATATCCGAAATCACGATATCGGGCGGTTGCTTGTCAAATTGCAGCATGGCTTCGCGCCCATCGCGTGCGGTTGCCATAATGCGGCAGTCCTGTGCCGCCCAGTCGATGGAATAGGCCAGCGCATGCAGGATGGCCGGTTCATTGTCTACCAGCATGACGTTGTACATCGTGTTCGCCCTCCGTTTTGTCGATTGGGATAATGAGCAGCGCGACGGTACCGCAATCGGGCGTGCCGCGGATGCGGAACGTGCCCGCCGCTCCATACATGAGTTCGATGCGCTTGCGGATATTGTCGAGCGCAATATGATTGTGTTTGCTTGGTGCCGATTCGGTATGCCCCATACGGAACCCGACGCCGTTATCCTCCACGCGGATGTAAACGCTGTCGTCCTCCTCCCAGATTTTGACATGCACCCAGCCGCCGCCGCGTTTTGGCTCCAGCCCGTGTACGACGCTGTTTTCGACCAGCGGCTGAATGGTCAGCTTGGGCAGATAGTAAGACAGGATGGCGGGGTCGGCATAGTCGATTTCATAGGTCAGATTGTCCTCAAAACGCGCTTTTTGCAGGTCAAGGTAGTAGCGCACATAGTCCAGTTCCTGCTGGAAGGTGACTTTGGGGGCACCATTTTTGCCGATGGTGCCGTGCAGCAGTCCGGCAAGGTCGGTGACCATGCGGCTGGTCTCCTTCTGCCCGGCTTCCAGACAGCGCAGGTTGATGACCTGAAGCACGTTAAAGATAAAATGCGGGTTAATCTGCGCTTCGAGCATTTTAAATTCACTCTCGCGCAGCAGCACACCTTTTTGATAAGCGTCCTCATATAAATCGGTCAAGGTGTCGGCCATGCGGTTGAACGCAGCGGCCAGCCCGTCCAGTTCGCGGTATTCGGGCGCGCCCATGCGCACCGATAAATCACCTTCTGCCATGCGGTTAAGCGTCTGTTGCGTGTGGGAAAATGGGCGTACAATCATGCGGTAAGCGCCCAGACCGACCGCCAACGCGGCGACCAGAATGAGCAGGGTCAGCAAGACATACCACAAAATCGTCGTGCGCACGCCGGTCAGGATTTCGTCGAGCGGGATGCACACATCCAAGTTCATTTTGCCGATGGCGGCGCGGTAGTGCAGCGAGCGGTCGCCCGCCCAGTCGATGATTTGGGTGGTGCCGGCGGCGGTGTCGCGCACATGGGACAGGTCAGAGGCCAGTACAATTCGGTCGCGGGTGCTGGCGGATGCCAGCAAAGTGCCGTCGGTGGTGTTGGAAAGCAGCACTTCGGCACCGGGGTAGACCGTTTGCAGCGGGCGCGCATTGATGAGTGCGCCCACGTCGATTTCTAAAATGAGTTTGCCCAAGCGGGACAAGCTGTTCAGGTCATTGTAATCGAGTACCAGATAGGCGTAATCGGGCGCATCGGTAATGGCAACCAGTGTTTGGGTGGAGTTATGTTCTAAAAAGGTCTGTGCCACATGAAGGATGCGCGTGGAAGCGCTGGGGTATAAGCCGCTGCGCGAGGACGGGAACACCGTACCGTCGTTGCGGATAAGGAAGATAGAGCGCAGATACTTTTCATCCCATGCGTGATTATACAGTGTAGCGCTGCCCAGTTCGGTTTGCAGGATGTTTTTCTGTGAGCCGGTGGGCGTGCTGTCGTCGGACATGACAAGCTGAATGGTATCGTTGCCCAGCAGAGAATAGGCGATGTTGCGGCACTGGGTCAGTGCGTTTTCGCTGCTGCGCACGGTCTGGTCAACATAAAACCAAGCGGTATCCTGTGCGCGCTGCTGCATCTGTTGGGAAACCGTGCCGAAGAACACGGCGAGAGATGCCAGAATGGGCACAGCGATGAGTGCGAACGTTAGCCCCAGACTGGTCAAAAGCAGGGAATAGCGCTTGGGGCGTTTGATGGGAAAAGCCATGGTAAAAATCCTCTTTTTGGTTTCTCTTTTATCATACCACTGCACCCAGAGTCCAGCCAAGAGAATATTTTATCTCTTTTACAGGAAAAATATGGCACAACACAACCGGTCAAATGGCGACAAGAAAACGAGCAAGAACAGCCAATTTTTGTTTAAGCGGATGTGCTAGAATGAGGACAGAGAGAAGGGGTGGCCAAGACGGACACCCACCGGAACCAAAAGAGGAGGAAACGACATGAAAAAGAGAATCACAGCGATGGCGCTTGCAGCGCTGATGGCAGCCGGATGTCTCGCCGGATGCGGCGGCGGTAGTACAGGCGGCGACCAAACGCAGTCCACCGGAGAAGGCGGAGAAGTCGTCATCAATTATCCGACCTTCCAAGTCGGTGTCAACACGTCGGCACCCGTGGTTGCGCAGCTCGTAGAGGAGTTTAACGAGGAATACAAGGGTAAGTACCGCATTGAAATCGAGGAAATCCCCGGTGATGCCAATTATCTGGAAAAGATGAAGGTCATGATTTCGGGCGGCGAGCTGCCACCGGTCGTCTATGGCGGCGGTGAAAAGCTGCTGGATTTGGCGCTTGCCAAGGATTTGGTTGTGGATTTGACCCCCTATGTCGAGGCAGACCCCGAATGGAAGGCCAATTACAGCGAAGAAGCGCTGGCGGTTGACTCGCGCGACGGCAAGATTTATGCGTCGTCCAACGAGCTTCAGCTCATCGGTTATTTCTATAACAAGGAACTGTTTGACCAGGTTGGCATCAAGCCGGCAGAGACTTGGGACGAGTTCTTCTCCAACTGTGACAAGCTGCTGGCGGCTGGTATTACCCCGCTGTCGATGGACACCGGCGACGGTGCATGGTGCACACAGCTTCTGATGGGCGCGATGATTGCGACCAGCGGCGACGAAGGACTGGAATTTATGAAGACCAGCGAGCCGGATAACTACAGCGTACAGCCGGTTATCGACGCAGCCGCAACCATTCAGGAGATGTTCCAGAAGTACACGACCAAGGATGCCGTTGGCGGCGTATATGAGAACGCGGCAAACAACTTCTTCTCGGAAAACACCGCAATGATTGCAAACGGCACATGGATGATTGGTGACTTCTCGGACACCACCAAGACCGCCGAAGGCTTTGACCAGAAGGTTGGCGTTGCCGCATTCCCCGGCCCATACGTTTACTATGCACCGCTCGAAGGCATGTTCGTGACCAAGCAGGACGACCCGGCACTGGAAGAAGCATCGGTCGAAATGGTTAAGTTCTTCACCTCCAAGCACGCACAGCAGCTCGGTCTGGAAACACAGGGCATGTTGCCCGCATCGCCCGAAGTGGCAGTCACCGACGCAGCCAAGGAAAAGTTCCCGCTTCTGGCCGAGTTCCTGGAAATGTCGCAGTCTATCGACACCCGCTCGAATAACTTTACGGGTAATATGTACTCGAATGTAAAGGACGTTGTCTCGCAGCAGATGCCCGCACTGGCAACCGGAGACATCACCCCCGAACAGTTCTGCCAGGCGCTGACCGACGCGGCACAGAAGAATAAGTAAACGATTGGCTCGCGCCCATGCCATCAAACGCAGGGTGCGCGCATACTGAGCAGGGCTGCCGCCGCGCGGCAGCCCTGTCCTGCTCAGGAAAGGAGAACCAGCCCATGAAACGAAATAAAATCTGGATGGCGGCTTTCCTCGCACCCGCGATTGTTCTGTTTCTTCTTATCTATGCCATTCCGCTGGTCATGGTGTTCGGAACGTCGCTGTTCGAGTATCGCCTGATGCCCAACCGCTTTGAATTTATCGGAATACAAAACTATATCGAACTGCTGACGACCGACCCGGTCTTTAAGCAGGCGTTTGTCAACACGATTTTGTGGATTTTGATTCACTGTACCCTGCATGTATTTCTCGGCACGCTGCTTGCGTTCATCCTGTATAAAAAGCCGCGTGGCTGGAAGTTCGTGCGCGTGTCCTACATGATTCCCAACATCATTTCCCAGTCGGCAATCGCCATGATTTTTGTCAATGTGTTTAACCCGCAGTATGGCGTTGTCAACTCGGTTTTAGGTGCATTGGGGCTGGAGCAGTTCCAGCACAACTGGCTGTTTGAGCAGGCGACCGCCTTCCCTTCGGTCACAATGACTTGGCTGTTGTTCGCGGGCTACACCACCACCCTTGTGCTGTCGCAATGCCTGTCGGTCGATGAATCCATCTTGGAAGCCGCGCGCGTGGACGGCGCGACCGGATTCCAGCTCGATGTGTTCGTCATGCTGCCGCTGGTCAAAAAGATGATTGGTACGACGGTCATCATGGCGGCCTCTTACATGCTCCAACTGTTCAGCCTTATCTACATCACGACCGGCGGCGGCCCGCAGTCGGCAACCACCAACCTGCCGCTGATGCTCTATCAGACCGCGATGAAGGAAAACAATTATGGATACGCCAACACCATCGGCGTGTTCATCATCGTGCTGGGTGTCGTCTCTATGGTGCTGATTAACAAGGCGTTCCGCATGAACGAAAGCGACTATTAAGGAGGGCATGGGCATGTATAAAAACCAAACTGCAAAAGACTGGCTGCTGACCTTCCTCAAATATGTGTATATGGGACTTTGCGTGCTGGTTGCACTGTTCCCCATTGTCTGGGTCATTATGTCGTCGTTCAAGTCCAACAAGGAGATTTTGTCCAACGGCCTTGCCCTGCCCACCAGCTTCAGCTTTGACGGCTATGTGCAGGCGCTGGAAATCTCCCCGATTATGAAATTTTTCTGGAATAGCGTCATCATTACAACCACCAGCACGGTTATCAATGTGTTGCTGCTGGCAATGGCGGGCTATGTGTTCGCGCGCTGCCGCTTCCGGTTTAAAAATGCGCTGTATTTGCTGCTCTCAACCTCGATGGTCATTCCCATGACCGCGGTTATCAATCCGGTGTATACGGTTATCAAAACCTTGGGCTTGTCCAACACCCGTACCGGTCTGGTCATCGTCTATGCGGCGCTCAGTATGCCGTTGTCGCTGATGATTTTGCGCGGCGCATTTTCAGCCATCCCGCCTTCTCTGGAAGAAGCCGCCTATGTGGACGGCGCGGGCTTCTGCCGCACGTTTTTCCAGATTATGATGCCCTGTGCAAAGGGCGGATTGGCTTCGGCGGCTGTGCTGGCGTTCTTGAACGGCTGGAACGAATTTACCTTTGCACTCGTTCTGACCAGCTCGACCGACGTGCGCACGCTGCCGCTGTCGCTCGGTTACTTTACCTCGTCGTTCAGCTTCAACTATACGGCAATGTTTGCGGCGATTACGATGGCGGTCATTCCATCCATCATCGTATTCACGATATTCCAAGAACAGGTTTGTGCTTCGCTGACCGCTGGCGCGGTCAAGGAGTAAACCCACACCCCCAGACGACCAAAAAAGGAGAATGTACGATGCACGAAGACAAAATGCAACTGGTTCACACTCAAATTGCCGCGCTGTGTCAGGCAGTGCGCGCACGCGATATCCGCACGGTGTATACCGTGTCGTGCGGCGGTTCGCTCGCAACGCTGTACCCCCTCACCTACCTTATCCCGCGCGAAACCGACCGGGTAACGACTGCGGCATTTTCGTCCAATGAATTCGTACACGACCCGCCGTGCCGGCTGGACGAACACACGCTGGTCGTGCTCAACTCGCAGAGCGGCACGACACCGGAGACCGTGCAGGCGGCGAAGCTGGCGGCACAGGCCGGAGCATTGACGGCGGCCTATACGACCGGCACCGATTCTGCCATCGCGCAGACAGTAGACTGCCCGATTTGGTACTACGACGACCCGGTAAACCCCTATCCGCTGGTGCTGTCCATCTTCCCCATTGTGTACCAGACCGTTTTCGGGCTGCTCGACGTGTGGAACGACACCAGCCGCCTGCCCGACATCGAGCAGGCCATGCAGACGCTGGAGAGCGTGTGCAAGCAGGCGGTGGACGAGTATCGCGCCCCGGCGCGTGAGTTTGCGCGGGCACACCGCACAGAACCGGTCATTTACACGGTTTCTGCCGGGCTTGACCGCTGTATTGCCTATATTTTAACCAACTGCTCGTTCATGGAATCGGTGTGGAAACATTCCTCCCCTGTCCACGCCGGTGAGTTTTTCCACGGCGCTTGCGAAGCCTTTGGCAAGGAGACGGCAGTGGTTGCCTTTTTGGGGCTGGGCAAATACCGTGCAGTCGAAGAACGTGCGGTCAAGTTCTTGCAGCGCATCACCGATAAGCTGACCGTGCTCGACGCGGCAGCCCTTGACCTGTCTGCCCTGCCCGAATGGACAAGACCGTATGTGGCACCGCTGGTGCTGCACAGTCTGGCTTCGGAATACTGCTTGCAGTTGTCCTATGTCATGGGGCATCCGATGTCCTCGCGGCGGTATATGGGCGTAGAGAAGTATTAAAGACACGAAAGGGGGCGGCGACATGAAACTGCTTGGTCTGGGCGATAGCGTCATGGACGCATACCGCTTTCAAAACCGTTCCTATCCGGGCGGCAACGCGGTCAATGTAGCGGTGCTGGCGCGGCGTGCGGGGGCACAGGCTGCGGGATATCTGGGCATATTGGCAGATGATGCACCCGGCGTACATTTTCGGCAGGCACTCGCCCAAGAACAGGTCGATTTGACCCGCTTGCGCGTGGGGCATGGGCGCACCGCCTGTAATTACATTGTGCTCGACGCCGACGGCGACCGGCAGTTCGCCGGCAACAACGGCTGTGATACCGTGCAAAACCAGATGCAGCTTTTGCTCAATCGGACAGACCGCGATTATATTGCGGGGTTTGACGTGACCCACACCAGTATTCACAGTTTGCTGGACGATGCCTTGCCCGCACTAGCAGCCAAAACCAACCTGTCCATGGATTTTTCCAACGATGGGTTCACCCATGTCAACGTTGCCAAACTGGCTCCGCTGCTGCGCTTCGCATTTTTTTCGGCGGGCGACCGTTCACGGGAACAGGTTGCCGATTTTGCGGCATACGCAGCCGAACAGGGAACGCCTACCGTTGTCTTTACACGGGGCAGTCAAGGGGCGTACATCCTAGACCGAGGCACGGTCTATGAACAACCCGCCGCCTATGCACCCGAATTGGTGGACACACTGGGCGCAGGAGATGCGTTTATCGCGGCATTTCTGGTGCGGTATGCCGATACCGGCGGCGATGTGGTGCAGAGTGCGCAGGCGGCGGCACAGTTTGCGGCACAAAACTGCGGTCATTTCGGTGCCTTTGGGCATCCCTATGACGGTGAACCTTAAAAAAAGCCTTTTGTCCGCTCATGCGGTTCAAAATACCCAAAGTTGCAGAATGAAAAACCGGAAGCCGTCTGGCAAACGCCAGACGGCTTCCGGTTTTTTTGGTTTCTGGGTGAAAATCAGTCACGGTAGAACGCGCCAAAGCCCAGATAAGCCATATACAAGTCGTGTTTGGAAATGGTTTCAAAGGGAGCGTGCATGGACAGTACGGGCACACCGGCATCGACTGTGTCAATGTTGCGGTTTGCCAGATACATGGCGACCGTACCGCCGCCGCCTTGGTCAACGCGGCCGAGCTGACCGGTCTGCCAGGTAATGCCAGCGCCGTCCAAAATGCAGCGGATACGCGCCATCAGCTCGGCGGAAGCGTCCGACGTGCCGCTTTTGCCGCGCGCACCAGTGTACTTGATGATGGCAAGACCACAGTTGACGCGGGCATCGTTACGCCCTTCGGATACGTCCGGGAAGTTGGGGTCGTAGGCGTTGCACACGTCGGCGGACAGGCAAACCGACTGCTCTAAGCACGCATCCAGCAAAACATCCTGAGCGCGGCACAGGTCACCAAGGAAGGTGTCAAAATGGCGGCTCTGCATACCGGTCACGCCGTCCGAACCGATTTCCTCTTTATCTACGAGCAGACAAACGGCGGTGTGTGCCGGGGTTTCATAGTCGTCGATGAGGGCGGTTGCCGCCGGATAGGAGCACACGCGGTCATCGTGTCCATATGCGCCGACAAACGAGCGGTCAAAGCCGATATCGCAAGCCGGGAACGCCGGAACGCAGGACAGTTCAGCCGACAGGAAATCAACTTCGCTCATACCGTAAGCGTCGTTCAAGTATTCCAGAATGGCGCGCTTGATTTTGTCCTTATCGTCCTTTTCCGCGTGTTCGCTGGGGATGGAGCCAAGCAGCACATTCATATTTTCGGCCTTGATGACCTCGGTAGCCTTTTTGCCCATCTGCTCACTTGCCAGATGGGGCAGCAGGTCGGTGATAACAAACTTGGGGTCGCCAGGCTTGTCACCGACATGGACGGGCACGCGGGTTACTTTGCCGTCCTTGCACACGCAGACCACGCCGCGCAGTTCGAGCGGGATGGCGAGCCAGTGGTATTTTTTAATGCCGCCATAGTAGTGGGTCTTGAAATACGCCATGCCGTCCTGCTCGTAAAGCGGTACGGTGCGGATATCAATGCGCGGGGCATCCAGATGGGCGGCGGTCAGGCGCACGCCGTCAGCCAGAGAAGCGTGACCGATGTGCGCCAAAATGACACCTTTGTGGCGGTTGACCTGATAGAACTTGTCACCGGGCTGCACGTTCATACCGCGAGTAAACGGGCGGTAACCCTTGGCCTCGGCGCGGGCGACGATGGCTTCTACTGCATCGCGTTCGGTCTTGCCGGTGTCTAAAAAGGCTTTATAGCCCTCGGCATACTCCATGCAGGCTTGTTTGTCGAGCTTATCCCAGCCCGGCTTTTTTTCGTAGCATAAATCCATAACAAAGAATCCTCCTTTTGTAGATGGGCGAATGATTTAGGTGCCGGACAGCAGACGCGGGCACAAATCGGCAATCTGCCGTTCGAGCGCGGACAAATCGCCGTCATTTTCCAGAATGAAGTCGCATTTTTCGCGGTAGAAGGCGCTGTCCGGCTGTGCGTCAATGCGGGCGGCAGCCGCGTCACGGGTCAGACCATCGCGCGCCATGATGCGGGCAATGCGGGTTTCGCGGCTGGCGACTACGCCGATGACCGCATCACACAGACGGTCGAAACCGGTCTGGAACAGCGTGGGCGCGTCGTATAAAATGCAGTCGGTGCCCTGCGCGGCGAGATGTTCAAAGCGTTCGCGGCTGGCTTGCCAGATATAAGGGCGGGTCAGGTCGTTGAGATGCGCAAGCGCGTCGGCATCGGAGAACACCAGCCGCGCCAGAGCCGGGCGGTCAAGCGCACCGTCTGGGGTCAGGATGTCCCCAAATGCCGCGTGTAATGCGTCCAAAAGCGCGCTTCCGGGCACGCATAAATTGCGGTAGACCGCGTCCGCGTCCACCCAGCCCAAGCCGTGCGCGGCCAGCCGCTGGGCGGCGGCACTCTTGCCCGCGCCCGAACCGCCGGTTAGACCGTAAATTTTCATCGGTTCACACCTCGATTACATGAAATCCAGCGGCTTTTTTGAGCCGGTTTGCGACAGCCAAACCAATGCCCGAATCGTCTGGGCACTGGGCGAAGATGGCGGTCACGTCGGTGTCGTCGAACGCGCGCAGCGCGTCAAAAATGGCGTGCGCCTGCGCCACCGGGTCGTCCGCGCGTCCAATCGTGCGCACGATATGCCCGTCAAACTGTCCGGCGAACTCGTCGAAGCAAATCACGCCCGCCTGTGCGGTCAGATGGGACGCGATATAGGCGGCACCCTTTGCCGGGTCACCGCACACGGCAGTAACTGGAGCATGGGGGGCATAGTGGCGGTATTTCATACCGGGCGCAGATACGCGCACGTCGTCGCCGATGGGCTGAGAGATGGCGCGGTCAACCGCGACCGGGCCGAGCACGGCTTCCAGTTGTTCGAGCGAGATACCGCCCGGACGCAGCAAACGGGGCTGTTCGCCCGCCAGCGATACGACGGTGGATTCAACGCCCACCTGACACGCGCCGCCGTCGAGCACGGCGGCAATTTTGCCGTTCATGTCCTCCATGACGTGTGCGGCAGTGGTGGTGGATGGCCTGCCCGATGTGTTGGCAGAGGGGGCAGCGATGGGCACGCCCGCGGCGCGGATGACCGCACGGGCGACCGGATGCGACGGCAGACGGATGCCCACCGTTTCCAGTCCAGCCGAAACTTCGTCCGGAATACAGGCGGCTTTGGGCAGGATGATGGTCAGCGGGCCGGGCCAGTAAGCGTCCGCCAGACGGCGGGCGGCATCGGGCACGGCGGCAACCAAGTCAAAAATTTGGGAAAAGTCTGCGATATGCACGATAAGCGGGTTATCGGCGGGGCGGCCTTTGGCGGCGAAAATCTGTTTGACCGCCGCGCCGTCGAGTGCGTTTGCGCCCAGACCGTAGACGGTTTCGGTGGGGATGCCCACGACCTGACCGGCGGCGAGCAGTGCGCCTGCCCGTTCGATATCGCCCGGCGTGTCAGGGTGCAGCAGTAAGGTGTTCATGGGATACACTTCCTATTATGGCAAGATAAGAAAATACAAAAAGTTATATTTGAGGATGTCCAGAACGGTGGAAAATAGGTACATGTTTTACATCTCCTCTTGTGCTTGCAGTTTGCGTGCGGTGTCGGCGGTGATGAGGGCATCTAAAATTTCATCCATATCGCCATCCAAAAACTGTGCCAGTTTGTAAATGGTCAGTTTAATGCGGTGGTCAGACACGCGGTTTTCTGGAAAGTTGTAAGTGCGGATACGCTCCGAGCGGTCGCCCGTGCCGACTTGTGCCTTGCGCTCGGCGGCAATGGCGGCGTTTTGTTTTTCGCACTCGGCTTCATACAGGCGTGTGCGCAGCACGCGCATGGCTTTATCACGGTTTTTGTGTTGACTGCGCTCGTCCTGACATTCGACCACCGTGCCGGTGGGTAAATGGGTGATACGGATAGCTGATTCGGTCTTGTTGATGTGCTGACCGCCCGCACCGGACGAGCGGAAGGTGTCGATTTTGAGGTCGGCGGGGTTGATTTCAAAGTCAACTTCCTCGGCTTCGGGCAGCACGGCGACCGTGACCGTGGAAGTGTGAACGCGCCCTTGGCTTTCGGTTTCGGGCACGCGCTGGACGCGGTGCACGCCCGATTCAAATTTCAGGCGGGAATACACGCCATCACCAGCGATTTGGAACACGACTTCCTTGCAGCCGCCCAGTTCGGTGGGGTTGATGGACAGAATATCGGTGCTCCAGCCGCGTTTTTCGGCGTACATGGTGTACATACGGTGCAGCGAGTGGGCGAACAGCGCCGATTCTTCGCCGCCCGCACCGCCGCGGATTTCGACGATAATATTTTTATCGTCGTTGGGGTCGCGGGGCAGCAGCAAAATTTTGAGTTCTTCTTCCAGCTCGGCGGCACGCGCCTGTGCTTGGGTCAGTTCCTCCTGTGCGAAGTCGCGCATTTCGGGGTCACGCAGCAGCTCTTGTGCATCCTCAATGGTGCGCAGGGCATCGGCGCGTGCGTGGATGGCTTGGACGATGGGTGCAAGGCGGCGCTGTTCCTTGAGCAGTTTTGCGGCGGCAGCCGGGTCATCATACAGACCGGGCGCGGACAGCCGCGCCTGCACCTCGTCCAATCGCGCTGCGATTGCATCTAGTTTATCAATCATGTTTTCATAACCCTCCGTAATCAAACTTGTTGCCGCCACTCAAAAATAACGCCCGCTCACCAGCAAGCCGAGGGTGGAACAGTATTCGCGCATGTGGGAAGCGGCATCCAGCAGCGGCACATCGGGCACAGGGGCGGGGATGCCGTAGGGGTCAAGTCCGGCGTGTGCCATCAGGCGGCGGGCACGCGCCAGATGAAAGTCGCTGGAAATGACCGCACAGCGATAGTTTTCCAGTGAAAACAGCGCTTTTGCGTTGTCGATGTTCTGGATGGTGTTGTGGGACTGGTCTTCAATAAGCAGGCGGTCGGGGTCGGTGCCCAGCATTTCGACCATGTATTGTTTCATCATATGAGATTCGGGCATGGGTTCATTGGGGCCTTGCCCGCCGCACAGGATGGCGGTGGCATTGGGATGGGCGGTAAGATAGGCGTCTGCCGTTTTCAGCCGCTCAATCAGCGCATCCGAAGGACGGTCTGGCAGGATGTGTGCACCGAGCACAAGCACATACTGTGCATCTTCAGCTTGTGGGTCAGCGCGTTCGCCGCTGATGATAAGCCCTTGAATGCACACGAAAGACACACAAAACAGTGCAAACAGCACGCGCCCCAGCCACGCCAGCACATGTGCAATGCGGAAGCGCGGCGACAGGGCGACACAGACCGCTTGTGCGGCACAGCCCGCGCCCAGTGCGCCGAGGAACAGGCCGCCAAAACGGACGGTCGAATACGGCAAGAAGAACAGACCGGGCACGGCGAACAGTGCGGCCAAAACTGCCCAAAATATCACTTGTTTTTTCATTATAAGACCCTCTTTTGTGTGGTGCGTACCCGTTCATTGGCACATGTGCATCGAGCGAAATGTATCATTCGATTTGCGCCGCCAGTTCTTCCCACTGTGCCATCTTGTCGGTCAACAGGGCTTCGGCCTGCTCGCGTTCGTGTACCAGTTCCATCAGCCGGCCAGCATCGGCACTGTTTTCGGCCATTTGCATTTCAAGTGCGGTCATCTGTTCTTCCAGTTGTGCAATCTCGCGTTCGAGCACAGCGACTTTTTTGGCAATGTTTTTGGTGCCACCCTTGGGGCGGGGCTTGGCGGGGGCAGCCTGTGCGGGTTTGTCGGGCGTTTGCACCACCATGCGGGCAGCGGTTTCGGCTTTTTGGCGCTCGCGATAGGCTAAGAACGCTTCGTAACTGCCGGTAAAGTCGGTATAAGTGCCGTTTTCCAAATATAGGATACGGGTGGCAAAGCGTGAGACAAAATAGCGGTCGTGGCTGACAAAGAGCAGCGTACCGGTAAAGGCTTCGACGGCTTCTTCAATCCATTCGCGGCTCATCAGGTCAAGATGGTTGGTCGGCTCGTCCAGAATGAGCATATTGAGCGGGTCATACATGAGTTCACACAGGCGCAAGCGGCTTTTTTCGCCGCCCGACAGCATCCGCACGATTTTCAGTTGGTCTTCGCCCGAAAAGCGGAACGCGCCCAAGCGATTGCGGGCGGTCTGCATGGTCACGTTTTTGTCGTAGATGAGCGTATCAATCAAATTGCGGTTTTCGTTGGCGAAGTGTACCTGCTGGGGCAGATAGGCTGGGCGCAAGCCCTGTCCTTTTTTGACCACACCCGCGTCGGCGGTTTCTTCTCCTAATAGGATACGCAGCAAGGTCGTTTTGCCCGCGCCGTTGTCGCCCAGAATGGCGACGCGCTCGCCGTTGCGCACGTTGAATGTTACGTCCTGTAATATAGGACGGCCATCAAAACTCTTTGTAATACCGCGCACCTTCAAAACATCTTCGGTTTCATAGTTGGGGTCACCGAACGAAACCGCCATGCGTTTTTCTTTGCGCGGCCGGTCGGTGACTTTCATGCGGGCAATGCGCTTTTCAATCGAAGCGGCGCGTTTTGCAAGTTTTTCGGTGCCGTGTTCGTGCATTTTGCGCGCGGTGGCTTCCAGCCGCTTGCGCTCTGCCATCTGGTTTTCGTGTTCGGCAAGGCGTTGTTCATAGCGGCGTTCGCGCTCCTCGGCATAGTAGGAGTAGGAACCGGCGTAAAATTCGCAGGTCGTGTCGTGGATTTCAATGATACGGTCACAGCACTGGTCGAGAAAGTAGCGGTCATGGGACACCGTGACCACGGTGCCGGTATAGGTTTCCAGATAGTCGCCCAGCCAGCGCACGGCATCTAAATCCAAGTGGTTGGTCGGCTCGTCCAACAATAAAATATCGGTTTGTTCCAGAATGATACGCGCCAGATTGACGCGGGTTTTCTCGCCGCCCGATAGCTGTGCAAACAGTTGGGTGCGCTGCGCCTGCGGGATTTCCAGACCGTTGCACACCTTGTCCACTTCAAAGTCGTGGTCGTAGCCGCCCAGCGCGTCCAGTTTTTGCTGTAACGCGCCATAGCGGCGTAATAAGCTGTCGTTGTCGGGGTGCTGCGCCATCTGCGCTTCTAATTCGTCCATGTCGGCGCGCACTTCCTGCACGCGGGCAAAGGCGGTGCGCAGAACATCTTCGACGGTTGCGGTGGGGTCGTAGACCGGCATCTGGTCGATGACACCGACCGTGCGCCCGGCACCGATGGACACATGCCCGTCGTCATAGGGCAGCCGTCCGGCGATGATGTGCAGCAGGGTAGTTTTGCCCGCACCGTTCGGGCCTAGGATGGCGACTTTCTCGCCCGGTTGGATGTCGAAATTGAGGTCGGACAAAATCAGGCGGTCGCCGTAGTATTTTGTTAGATTCTGTATGGTAATATCAGCCAAAAAAGATTCCCTCCAAAGGAAAAATAAAGCAGTCCGGCGATAGACGGAAAAAAGGGGCCAAAGGCCCCAAAGAAATGTTAAAAACGCAGGATATCAGACAAATCGGGGAAATCGGACAGACCGAGTTCGTCGAAGATATCCGAAGCCGTAGTCGAGCCGGCCGGTATATCGGTTTTGGGCAAGGGCTGTGGTTTGTCCGATGCGAGTGAGTCGGGGACAGTGTCAGCGGGCTGAACGACCGGTTCCAGTTCGGGCTGCACTTCGGGTTCGGGTGCAATCGGCACGACCGGCAGACAGGAAGCGCGGTCGGGGCGATGGGTTTCGAGGAAGTTGACGCCGCGCACCATCATTTCGTGCAGCGCGCCCGCTTCGTCCACATCGACCGCGGCGAGGAACAGGCCGCAGCGCAGCGCCTCGGTGCAAAGGGTTTCGGTCAGCACGTCGATTTTTGCGCGCAGGCCGAACAAGCGCAAGTCCTGCATCTGGCGCACGAAGGCGGCAGGATTTTCCGGGGGTTCGGTCAGGTCGGCCATGACCTGCAAATCGGGGTAGCGCGCGGCGAGCGTGGCGGCGTCGGCCAGCGACAGGCCGCAGAAGTAAGCGTTTTCCAGATAGTCGGAGTATTTGAGCGAAACGCGGACTTGGGCAGCGGTTTGGGGGTGATGCAGTTCGATGCCCAGACGGCCGCCCGACGACTTGACCAGTTCGAGCGCCTGACCGAAGGATACGATTTTGGGATAGGCTGCACGCAGGACTTCAAACGTATTTTCGTGTACGGGCAAGATTTCGCCGGTCATGGGGACACGATAGCAGCCCTGGTCACAAACGAGCGTGATGCCGTCGCTGGAGGTGTCCACAGGCAGCACGCAGCCGCGTGCGCCAGCTACCGCACCGGCCATGATAGATTCCAAGCTGCAAGGCTCCAGATTCATCGCGCCGGGAGCGGACAGAATAAACGAATCACGGTTGGAATAACGCATGGCGATTCCTTTCCATTCAAAGAAAAATAGGGGTTAAACGGTTTCAGGCGCGTCGTAGGTCTGACCGAAGGTTTCGACAGTGACCGATACCATTTTCTGGTCGGCGCGCGGGCGGTCGTGCCAGTCGCGGGGGGCGTTGACGATTTCATCGGCAGCGTCCATGCCTTCGATGACCATGCCGAAAGCGGCATATTGACCGTCAAGGTGAGGGGCATCCGAGGTCATGATAAAGAACTGAGAGCCAGCCGAATCGGGGTCCATCGTGCGCGCCATCGACAACACGCCGCGGGTGTGGGCGAGGTCGTTCTGGAAGCCGTTGGCGGTAAATTCGCCGCGGATGCAGTAATCCGGGCCGCCCATGCCGGTGCCTTCGGGGTCGCCGCCCTGAATCATAAAGCCGGGAATGACGCGGTGGAAGATGGTGCCGTTATAGAAGCCGGACTGTGCCAGATGGATGAAGTTGCGCACGGTGTTGGGGGCAACGTCGGGGTACAGTTCGGCGACGATTTTTGCGCCCGATTCCATTTCGATGGTAAGAATGGGATTTTTCATAGATAAAAACGCTCCATTGTTTTCAAAAATATTTAAGGGTTATCCTTATTGTAGCAAAGACGGACGGGTTATACAAGGCGGAATGTGTAAATTTCGGCCGCACAGCGGGCAATTTGTTTGCGCGATATAGAGCGGGGACAAAAAAGAGGGTGTTGCCCGATAGATAAGGTTTATGTTTCGCGTATTTTGTCTAATTTTTATAAAAAAAAACAGTCTTTTTTACAATTTAGTTACGATTTCCTTAAAATTTGATTAAAGTGATTGACAGGGGCAAAAGGATGTGATATTTTAACTGTACTAGAACGACTAATACAGTGATACAGACAGAAAAGGAAGTGACCGATTGATGTTTGCAATTCCGTGGCTCAAAGCAGGTATTTTTCTTATCAGTACCATCTCCGTACTGTATTTGGTATATTTTGCCCTGTATCTGCCGCAGGCGCTGCGCCCGGCGCGGGCATGGGCCAAACAGGCGCCGCGCTGCCGGTTTGCCGTGCTGGTTGCCGCGCGCAACGAACAGGCCGTCATTGGCCATTTGGTTGAGACGCTGCAACAGCAGGATTACCCCAAAGAATTGTATGACGTGATAGTCATTCCCAACAACTGTACCGATGATACCGCCGGTGTGGCACAGCGTGCCGGTGCATTGATTATGGAATGTGCGCATCCAGTGCGCACCAAGGGCGATGCCCTCAAGCAGATTATCGACCGCTTGATGGCGCAAAACCATTACGACGCGATTTGCGTCTTTGACGCAGACAATCTGGTAGACCCCGGTTTTTTGTCGGCCATGAACGACGCATGGTGCGCCGGTGTTCCGGCGGGTCAGGGCTACCGCGACAGCAAAAACCCGCAAGATACCACGATTTCGGCGTGCTATTCGATTTATTACTGGATGGTCAACCGCCTGTTCAGCCATACCCGCGCACGGGTTGGCCTGTCCGCCGTCGTCAACGGCAGTGGCTTTATGGTTTCAATGGACTGGCTGCGCCGGCATGACGGCTGGAACACGGTCACACTGACCGAAGATATTGAGTTTACAACCCAGTGCATCTTGTCGGGCGAGCGGGTGGCATGGGTGCCCAACGCCAAGACCTACGACGAGCAGCCGTTGACCTTTGCCCAGTCCTGGCGGCAGCGCTGCCGCTGGTCGGTCGGCCTGTTCCAGTGCCTGCGCGTATACGGCCCGCGCCTGATTACCGACAAAAATTGCGCACATGGACAGCTTCACGCACGGCTTGACCAGATTCTATTTCTGTTTGCGCCGCTGCTTCAGGTCTTGTACATCTTTTCTTTCCTGTTTTCCGGCGTGCTGTGCGTGCTGCAAGTGCACTTTTCGCTTGCGCCGTACAGTGATATGTTGTATCAGCCGTTGATGTCGGCCGCGATTTCGTTTGTGGGCACGGTCGTGTTGGCGGTTGGGGTCATCATCTTGGAGCGCAAGCCGCTTTTGGCAATGGGTAAAGGCGTGTTGGGCTACTGGCTGTTTATTATGAGCTGGATTCCGATTAACATTTATGCGCTGTACAAACCGAATCTGGAGTGGAAAGCCATTCCGCACACTCGAAGCGTTCGGCTGGAACAGATGAGCAAGAGCAAATAACCATTCTTTTTCGATTTCCTCCCTTTACAAAGCAGAGGCGGTCGGGTTGCAAAGCAATCCGACCGCCTCTGTTACTTGTGTGTCAAAGAGAAAATATACCGTGCAAAATAGGGAAACAAAATCAGGTATCAGACGGCGCTTGCTGCTCTTGGTCGCGCACAATATGCTTGCGAATCCCGCTCCAAGCGGCAAAACTGGCGATAAAACTGGGGATGGAAAAGCCGCACAGCAATAAAACCGGGAAAGAAAGCGGGAAAAATAAGATTTGCAGCATAAAAAGAATGAAAATCAGCAGACAGGCGGGCAAACTGTGATAAAAACACAGTATGGGCAGCAAAAGTGCGTCGTGTATGGCACCAGACACCGAAAGCGTGGTCGAGGTCAACAGCGGATAAAGATATAACCAGAACATGCTCATAAAAATTAGCACGGCTACGGTTACGACGCGCAAAATTGGTTGCGGCTCATACAGCCACAGGCCGAGAAATCCGCCGCCGAACAACACAGCGCCCAGCAGCCCCAAAACGGTCGTGCTTTTCCAATTCTCACGAAAACCGCGCCAATAGTCGCTCCACACATCGTTTGGAATGTCGCGCACCATGCGGACGGTTACTTTATTCATGGCGCCGATTGCCGCGCCGATGGTGACAATGGGCAGACAAGTGAGCAAAAATAAAAGATTCAACTTAACCAACTGCCAAAACTCGCGCACAAAAATTTCGACAAAAAGTGACAAACCGGTTTTGGGTGGTGTATTCTTGTCAATCCCCGGCCCTGGCCGGTCATAGTTGGGGGAAAATAATCCCATGTTCGTTCCTCTCCTCCGCGCACACAGCGCCCTTGTTTTTTCTCATCTTAACATAGTCTGCCCCGATGCGCAAGGGGGCGGTTTGCGCCGCAGTACACAAGAAAATTTTAAAAAGTAACAGATTTTTTGCACAAAAATAAAAATTTATGATATAATCAGGGTGGCAAATGCAAAGGAATGGAATCGGCAAAACAGGACGCACAGACAGTGCGCAGCGCGGGACAGACTGGAACCCGATGGCGTGTGTTTCGGCGGAAATCCGCGCGGCTGCCGTATGTGCGGAAAAACTTGACCGGTGTTGTTTCACGTTACAGAAATAAAGATTAGACGTTTCGCCCATTGTACCGGACTGCATCAACTGGTATCTTGTAACATACGAGGAATCTTTTTTCGATTGCTGACAAGGAGGCAACAGCGGATATGAAACTGACAGTAATTGGTGGCGGCGGTGTTCGCTCCATGTTTCTGGCCAAGAGCATTGCACAGCGCGCCCGTGACCTGCATATTACCGAACTTGTATTTATGGACATCGACGCGGAAAAGCTCCGCATTTATGGCGGCATGGCGCGCCATGTCGCGCGGATGCTCAACCCCGACCTAACCTTTACGCTGACGACCGATGCCGATGAAGCGGTACGCGATGCCGATTATATCATCACCACCATTCGCGTCGGCGGCGACCATACCCGTGTACGCGATGAACGCATCGCGCTTGATTTGGGTGTGCTCGGTCAGGAGACGACGGGAGCCGCCGGACTGTCGTTTGCTATGCGTTCGGTTCCTGCATTGGCCGGATATTGTGAAAAAATACGGTGTCTGTCCAAGCCCACGGTCAAAGTGTTTAATTTCACCAATCCGGCGGGCGTGGTTTCGCAGGCGCTGCGCGATATGGGGTACGACTTCACCTATGGCATTTGTGATGCCCCCAGCGGGATGTTGCACCAGTTCGCCGACCTGTACGGCGTTTCGGCCGACCGCATTGTAGGCGAGTGTTACGGACTCAATCACCTGTCGTTTTTCCGCTCGATTCAGATTGACGGCAAGGAGATAATGCCCGAACTGATTGCCCGCGACGATGCTTACACCGAAACCGACCTGCGATTCTTTACGCGCGACTTGGTTGAGCACATGGGCTGTGTGCTCAATGAATACCTGTACTACTTCTATTACCGCGAACAGGCGGTTGAAAACATTTTAAAGGCGGGCGTGACCCGCGGCGAGGTCATCGAGGACATTAACCGCCAGATGACCGCCGAGCTGTCGGGCATGGACATCGAAAACGATTTTGAAAGCTGCCTGAAATGCTATGAAAAGTGGTATGGCAAACGCGAAGATGCTTATATGGCAAATGAAACCGGCGTGCGCCGGAACAAGGCGTGGAAGTTCGACGTGTTTGAGCCGGACGCAGGCGGTTACGCGGGTGTGGCGCTGCGCTTTATCGAGTTGGTCGAATCGGGACAGACCGGCAGCATGATTTTGTGTACACCCAATCAGGGTGCCATTCCCGGACTGGCGAACGACGATATTGTGGAAATCACTTGCGATATTTCGCGTGCGGGCGCGGTTCCGCACCCGGTCGAATCGCCCGACCCGCGTGCGCTCGAACTGATTCGCCGCGTCAAGAGCTATGAGCGTCTGGCAGCCAAAGCCATCGTAGACCGCGACCGCACCGCCGCAGTCGATTGCCTGATGCTGCACCCGCTGGTCAATTCCTATTCGCTCGCGGTCAAGCTGGTCGATGCGTATTTTGACCTCAATGCACCGTTTTTGAACGTGTAAGGGAGGGCAGGTATGTCTTTTGTTGCAGGTGCGGGACGCATCAACATTGATTTGCTGTTTGAAGGCTTGCCCCGAATCCCCGAACCGGGGGAAGAACTGTATGCCCGCGGCTTTTCGCTGCAAATGGGCGGCGGCGTACCCGCGACGCTGCTCAATTTGGCAGGATTGGGCGTGCCGGTTCGCATCCAGACCGGATTGGGAACCGACATGTTTTCCGAGTTTGCCCGCCGTCAGTTTGAGTTGCAGGGCGTGCAGCCTTACAATCTGGCACAGGGCGTGTCGGGTATCCCGCTCAACATCACCGCGGCGCTGCTCACACCCGGAGAGCGCACGTTTGTTTCGTACACCGAGGCCGATGAAACACACAGCCAAGCCGATGACGATGCGGTGTATGCGCACTCTAAGGGCGCCAAGGTAGCCGAGATGGGAACCGAACATCTGGACGCATACCGTAGGCTCAAGGCGGACGGCACGATTTTGGTGTTTGACACCGGATGGGATGACCAGATGAGTTTGGAAACCTATCGCCCCTATCTGGAACTGGCCGATTACTACACGCCAAACCAAAAAGAGGCGCTCAAAATCACCGGCACGGACAATCCTTCGGATGCCGCCCGCGTGCTCGAACGCTTTTTTGACAAGGTGATTGTCAAATTGGACAAGGATGGCTGCCTGATTCGGGAGAATGGGCGGGAAAAAATCATTCCCAACCTGCCGGTCGTATCCCGCGATTCCACCGGCGCGGGCGATGCGTTCCTTGCCGGTTTGCTGTATGGGCTGTACCACGATTACAGTTTTGCACAAAGCGTGCTGTTCGGCAACCTGACCGGCGCCACCTGCGTGACCGCAGTAGGCTGCCTGACGGCGCGCCTGACCGAACCCGAACTGCTGCGCCTATGGAAAGAATATCAACATTTGCTCGATTGATGCGCCGAGCACAGAACAGAAAAAAGAGAAAGTTGGCACATAAATTATGACAATACGTGAATTTGCGAAATTGTGCGAGGTATCTCCGGCAACCGCTTCCCGCTTTTTCAGCGGTCGCGGTTCTATCAGTGAGCCTGTGCGTCTGCGCATCGAGCAGATGGCAAAAAAGACCGGATATGCGCCCCCGGCATCTTTCCGCGGCCGCCGCAAGACCAGTGCGGTCATTGCGGTCATTCTGCCCCACTTCCGCCAGTGCTTTTTCAATGATATGATTGAGCAGCTGCGCGTCTATGCCGAGCGCATGGGCAAGCGTCTCATCATTCTGCCGGCAGATATGGACAACCCGCAGAACACGATGTCACTGATTTCGGCGTGTGAGCCGATGGGCGTGATTTTGCTGCACGAAAGTATCGACTTCCCGCTTGCCGACGCGCTCAGCCGCCGCAATTTGCCGGTTATCGTGTGCGGCGCACTGGCAGCAGGCCGCCGGTTCTCGGCGGTACACATTGACGATATGATGGCGGCATATGACGGCACCAATTATCTGTTAGGGTTGGGACACACGCGCATCGGCTTTTTGACCGACGCTTCGCGCGCGATTTCGTCCGGCTTCCAGCGCCTGACCGGTTGCCGCAAGGCGCTTGAAGACGCGCATCTGCCGTTTGACGAGGGCATGACCCAGCCGGGCGGCATGACGTTTGATGATGGATATAACGGAATTGAAGCGCTGCTCAACCGCAACCCCGATTTGACGGCGGTGTTTGCGTTCAGCGACGACCTTGCAGCCGGTGCCATCACCCGTCTGCACGAGATGGGCAAGCGCGTGCCCGAAGATATTTCGGTATTGGGATTTGACGACAATTCGATGGCGCGTCGGTTTAGCCCGCCGTTGACCACCGTACATCAGCCGATGGACCAGATTGCACAAAAGACGCTTGAACGGCTGACCAATATGCAGGGCGCGCATGACGTATCCTCGCTGACGCTGGCATGTGAGATTGCCGAGCGCGCGAGCTGCCGTGCGTATCGTGCCAGTGAGGGTTGAGTGCCCGGAAAAGCAATTGCCGGGATGGTGTTTTTCATTCGCTCGAACGGTCAAAAGTCCTGCCGCATGGCAGGACTTTTGTATTATGGGGCGCGGGCAAAAAAATGCCACAAACACGGCAAGAGATTCCATTGTCACACAACAGCCGCTTTTTTATAATAGAGCCAGAACACAGACAGAAAGAATAAGCCGGTGCGGATTGCGATTCGTCCGGCTTTTGTAAGAGAAAGGAGAAAAAATCATGGTGATTCGAGTAGGTTTGATTGGAACAGGAACGGTTGCACAGATGATGCACCTGCCGATTTTGAACGATTTGTCCGATATGTACCAGATTACCGCGGTATCGGATGTATCGCCGTCGGTGCTGTCCGCGATTGCCAGCAAGTATCAGGCTAAGGCATATGCGTCCCCGTTTGATTTGTGTAAGGCCGACGACGTAGATGCCGTGTTTGTGCTGTCCCCCGACCAGTATCACGCCGAATACGCAAAGGCAGCGATTGAGGCGGGCAAGCATGTGTTTGTAGAAAAGCCAGTTTGCCTGTGCCCGCAGGAGCTGGAAGAACTGATGGCGCTGTCCGAGCAGCATCCAAAGCAGATTTGCATGGTAGGCTATATGCGCCGCTTTGCAACCGGCTTCTTCCAGTGTCAAAAGCTGCTGGCGGAGGACGACCGCCCGATTGAATATATGCGCTTCCGCGATATCATTCTGGAAGGCGATTACTTTATGGCACAGGCGCGCCAGCCCATTCTGGCACAAAACGACATTCCGGCGGCTGCACTCGAAGAAAGCCGTCAGCGCCGTTACGACCAACTGTGTCAGGCGCTGGGCAAGGACTGCACCGAGCAGCAGCGCATCACCTATACCATGCTGTCCGGTCTGGGCTGCCATACGCTGTCGGCAGTGCGTGAGCTGGTGGGCTATACGCCCGAAGTCAAGTCGGTTGCCGTGGATGGAGAACATGTTATCATCGTGTTCCAGTTCAAGGGCTTTTTGGGCGTGTACGAAATCGTCAACGACCAGGATATCGTGCAGTTTGACGCGGCGATTGAGATTTATCAGCACAGCCGCCGCATGAAGATTAAGCATGAAACGCCCTATTTGCGCTATCAGCCGCACACATTTGAGGTGGTCGAATCGACCAAGACCGATTCGCAGACCATTACATATGGCCCGGATTATCACGATTCGTTTGAAAACGAACTGCGCTATTACCACGACTGCATCGAGCAGGGCAAGCAGCCCAAGACCAGTTTTGCCGATGCAATGGAGGACATCAAGCTGTTCCAGGATATTTGCAGCAAGATTTGACCGTTTGACACCCCATAGGAGGCGATAAGCATGAATGTGATGCAGGCATATGTAGACGAGCAGCCCGCAGTACTTGCAGATGTGTTGGCGGGGCAATCGCAATATGCGTTGCCCACCTTTCCCCGCGTGCGCCGGGTCATCCTGTTTGGTTCGGGCAGCTCCTATCATGCAGCCGTGCTCGCGGCACCGTTCTGGGTGCGTGCGCTTGGGGTCGAGGCAACGCCGGTGATTCCCACGCACATGCAGGCGCTGGACGTTGTGGACACCGAGGGATTGTTATATGTGGCTGTGTCGCAGGGCGGGCGCAGTACCAACACCTATCATCAGGTACAGGCGCTGCGCGCCCGTGGGATTCCGGTCATTGCCGTGACCGAATCGACCGATACACCGGTCGGTCAGCAGGCAGATTTTGCACTTGGCTTGCCGATAGGACAGGAAACCATCGGGGCAAAGACCAAGGGCATGACCGCAACGGCGGTTACTTTGATTTTGCTTGCCTTGGCGCTCGGACAGGCGCAGGGCACAGCCCCAGCCGCATGGTGTGCCGACATTCAGAGCGGCTTGCAGGCGTGGGTCGGCCAACTCCCTGAACACCTGACGCGCGCCAAAGCGTGGGCGCAAGCGGTGTGCCCGGACTTGGCACCGGCGCGGCATTTGTATGTGCTGGGCAAGGGCGCGGCCTATGGCGCGGCGCTGGAAGGCGGTCTCAAGCTGTTGGAGACGACTTACCGGCCGGTGAGCTGCTATGAGTTTGAGGAGTATCTGCACGGCATACAAAATGCGCTTGATGCGCGGTCGTATTTGCTGTGCCTGATGCCGTCTGACGGCGATGCCGTGCGAATGCGCCGTCTGACCGACTTTGCATACGAACAGGGGGCGCATACTTATCGCATCAGCGGTGATATACAAGACCGTCGGGGCGCGCATGACCTGATTTTACCGCCTGCGCCGCATCCCATGCTGGAAGGGCTGGTGTATCTGCCCGCCCTGCAAACGCTAAGCGCGGCATTGTCGGCGTATTGCGGAATTGATGTGACCCAGCGCCGGTATCCGGATTTCTTTTCGCGCATGGAAAGCAAGCTGTAACCGGTTTTGTTGAAAACAGGGGCGCCCGTAACCGGGCGCCCATCAGAGCGGCCTTGTGCCGCTCTTTTTTCAAACAAAAAAGCCCAAGGGAGTGGGGAAAATGGGCAAAAAAGGCAATCTGAACGGGCGGTTTTTGTGTCTGCAAGCCATTGTCGTGATGACAAGCTGTGTGGGAAATTCCTTTATCACACCGATTTTGCAGCGGTTTGGGTATGAGCCGTTTCAAATCGGGGTGACGATGACCTGTGCCGCCATCACAGCGGCTGTGGCAAAGCCGCTGTGGGGATATCTCAACGACCGCTTTGCCTGCGCCAAACAGCTTGCGGTCGCAGGTACGGCGCTGGGCTGCGTAGCATATGCCCTGCTGGTATATAGTGGCGGGCAAAGGGTGTTGACGGCACTGGCGGCAATGTTGCTTTATCTGACGTTTCTGTGTATAATGGGTTTGATAGATTCGTGGGCCGTGCGGCTGATTTCGGACGGCTGGACGCTCAATTATGCGATTACACGCACGGGCGGTTCGCTGTCCTATGCGTTCATGGCAGCCGGGTTCGGCGTGGTCATGGCTGATTTTGGGCCAAAGCCGGGTTTGCCGGTGCTGTGCATCTTGTTGGTGCTGTTGGTGGTCACGGTGTGGTCGCTGCCCAACCCCAAGCGCACGGTCAGTCAGGCGCGTGCCGTCTCCATGCCGCAGGCTTTGCGGGTGCTGGCGCACAACCGTGTGTTTGTGCTGGCGGTCGTCGCGTATTTTTTGTGCTCGATTACCAGCAGCGCATTCGACAGCTTTTTTTCGGTCATGGTGACCGGACTGGGCGGCACCGAAGAACAGGTCGGCATTGGCTTATTCTGTCAGGCGGTCAGCGAAGTGCCGGTTATGTTTGCATATAGCGCCCTGCGGCGGCGAATACACTGTCCGGCAGCCTATTTTCTGGCGGCAGGCATGGCGTTTTTCGGGCTGAAAACACTGGCGCTCGGCTTGGCGGACAGCTTTGCGATGGTATTTGCGGTCAATTTGCTGCACGGTCTGTGCTATGCAACGCTCATGGCGGGGTGTGTGGATTTCGTGCTGGAGACCGTGCCGGTCGAGCTGCTGGCAACCGCCCATTTGCTCTACTCGGCGGTTGGAAACAGTTTGGGCGCCGTGGTGGGCAATGCGCTCAACGGCGGTATCGCGCAGGTGATTGGCGTGCAGCCCATGATGGTTGTGGTCAGCACGGGCGGTTTCGTGGGCGCACTGCTGGTCGTGTATGCGATGAAAAGGAGGACAACATGATATTTTTGGGATGTGACGGCGGTTCGACCAAAACCGAGCTGCTGCTGACCGATGAAAGTGGACAGATGCTGGCGCATCGCGTTTTCGGCGGGTGTAACTTAGCGTATCTGGGTGAAGATGGGCTGCAAAAGCACTTGCAAACCTGTGTACAGGCGGTTTTGGACGATGCCGGAAAGATGGCGGCAGATGTGACCGGCGCGATGTTTGGTATTCCGCTATATGGCGAGGTGGCAGGAACCGAGGAGTTCATGCCGCGCATGGTGCGCGAGCTGCTGCCCGATTGCCGTGTGCTTGAGGTGGAAAACGATGCGGTTGCGGGCTGGGGCGGCTCGCTGGGCGGCAAGACGGGTATTCATGTCGTAGCCGGAACCGGTTCGATTACCTATGCGCAGGATGAAGCGCATCATGCCTGCCGGGTGGGCGGCTGGTCGCTGATGTTTGCCGACGAAGGTTCGTGCAGTTGGGTCGGACGGCAGGTTATCGCGGCGTTTGTCAAGCAGGCCGACGGCCGTTTGCCGCGGACAGTGCTGTATGACTTGGTGCGCGAGCACTTCAACCTGACCGAAAACGACTTGTATTTTGCGCAGACGCTGCAAATTGATTTCCGTCAGGATTCGTCCAAGGTGGCGGCGCTTCAGCGCATTGCGTTGCAGGCGGCGCAGAGCGGCGATGAGACCATGAAACAGGTTTACCGCGCGGCGGCGGACGAGCTGACCCAGATGGTTGCCGCAGCCAAAAACAAGCTGTCGTTTGCCGCTTCTCCGGCGGTATCCTATGCGGGCGGCTTGTTCCACGCGGGCGACTTGGTGCTGAAACCGTTCTATGAAGGCGTGGAAGCACTGGGATGCCATATTGTCAAGCCGCGGTTTAGTCCGGTCGTGGGTGCAGTGGCACTGGCGGCGCGGCAGCTTGTAGATGCTTCTGTGCTGGACACCATGCTGGAGCGGCTGGAAGCCGCACGCCCGCAGCGGTGATGGTATAAATAATGAAAAAATCCCTGCCAGATGGCAGGGATTTTGTTGTTTTGGGGCGAAAGAAGGGCAAAACCCAAACCGAATTTTGGGTGCGGGATAGGATATACTTTTACACAGCGCGTCCTTCGTGATACAATAGGGATGAATTTATCTTTATCGCAAAGGAGCGAAGTTGTTTATGCTGGAATCCCACGGTAGCTGGTACCGCAAGGGTCTGCGCGACGGCATACCCATTGGATTGGGTTATCTGGCCGTATCGTTTACACTGGGCATCGCGGCACAGGTCAGCGGACTGACCGCGCCGCAGGCGACGTTGATGAGCCTGTTGAACAACACGTCAGCCGGAGAATTTGCCGCACTGGGCATCATAGCCGCCGGAGCGCCTTATGTAGAGATGGCGTTTACCCAAGCGGTCATCAATCTGCGCTATCTGCTCATGTCGTGCGCCCTCAGTCAAAAGATTGCACCCGAAACCCCGTTCTGGCAGCGTCTGCTCATGGGGTACACGGTCACGGATGAAATTTTTGCAATTTCTGCCGCCGTCCCCAAGCGGCTTGACCCGTTTTATTGCCTGGGGGCGATTTCGGTCGCGGCACCCGGCTGGGCGCTGGGCACTTGTCTGGGAATCGTGCTCGGCAATGCGCTGCCCGGTCGCGTGGTCAGTGCGCTTTCGGTTGCGCTGTACGGCATGTTTTTGGCGGTGATTGTGCCGCCGGCACGCAAAAATCGAGTGATTGCCGGCGTGGTCGTGCTGTCCATGCTGCTCAGTGCGCTGTTTGCATGGCTGCCCGGACTGTGCGCACTGTCGTCGGGCACGCGCATCATCATCTTGACCGTGCTGATTGCCGGGGCGGCTGCACTGAAATTCCCGATTGTGGAGGATGAAACCCATGCAGCGTAGTGTTTATGTGTATATTTTGGTGATGGCGGTGGTCACTTATCTGATTCGCGTGCTGCCGCTCACGCTGATACGGCGGGAAATCAAGAATCAAACCATTCGTTCGTTTTTGTTTTACATGCCCTATGTAACGCTGGCGGTCATGACCTTTCCGGCCATTCTGACCGCGACTGCAACACCGGTTTCGGCGGTGGCAGGGTTGGCGGTTGCCGGGGTGCTGGCGTGGCGCAATGCTTCGCTGTTTCAGGTCGCGTGCGCGGCGTGTGCAGCGGTGTTTGTGGTAGAATGGATAGTGGCGTAACACACGTTTGATAGTGGAGGTTGCTTTTATGGTCAAAAATCGGTTGGTTGCCCTGCTGCTCGCGGTCAGTCTGCTGACCGTTCCGGCCTATGCCGCGACACCCGAACAGCAGAGCGATGCAGCACTGTTACATTCGCTTGGCTTGCTGGTGGGGGCGGAGGATGGCGACGCGCTCGACCGCGCGATGACACGCGCCGAAGGCGCGGTGATGCTGGTGCGGCTGTTCGGCGCGGAGGAGGACATGCCCGCGCAAACCTATCCCATCCCCTTTACCGATGTGCCCGATTGGGCGGTGCCCTATGTGAGTTGGCTGTATCAGAACAACTGGACACAGGGCACCAGCTCGACGACGTTTTCGCCCGATACGGCCATGACCTGTGACCAGTATATGCTGTTTTTGGGGCGTGCGCTGGGGTATAGCGACAATCAGACCGCCGGGGGACAGACCTTTTTGACCGCAGCCGCCTACCAAGCCGGACGCGGGCAGACCATCACACGCGGTCAGGCGGTGTCGTTGACCGTCGATGCCCTGTTTGCCACGCGCGCGGACGGCAAACAGCTTGCGCAGGCGCTTGCCGAACAGGGCGCACTGGATGCCGAACTGTTAGCGCAGGCAGCCGCCGAACGACCGGTGATTCCGACGGTTGACCCGGTGGCCTTGCAGGATTCGACTTGGCAGGTGGTCAACGCGGGCGGCGGACAGTATCAAATCGTGCGGCGGCAAAATGGGCGCGAGCGGGCGGCATCGGAAATCACCGTGACGCACGCTATTACCGAAACCGGGGCAGATGGTATTTTCGGATATACCGAACAGGCGATTTATTATTTTGACCCCCAGACCTTGCAGCATGTGATGATAGGAGAAATGCCCGCGTTTTTCTCCAATACCGCACAGGCTTCGATTGATGCGCTGGGCAGCGTCAACGGCACGACCCTGTTCTATTTTTGTGAAGCCGGGCAGGATTATCGGTTTTATACTTGGTCGCCTGCACAGGGCTGGCAGAAAGTGCTCGATTACACCGGACGCCTGACCGATATTAACAGCCTTTCGACCGTTGAGGGCAAATATTTTTCGGGTGCATTTGGTATTTTATCGCTGGGTGCAGCGGGTAACGTGGAGGTGCTCACGCGCACGCCCTGCTATACCATGACGCTTTTGGGCGGGATTCTGTATTTTATCCCCAATGACCCAGCCGAACAAGCCAACGGATACAGCAACGGCGGGCGGCAAGTGCGTATGCTGGCGATGGGGCAGGAAAGCGTCGTTTTGACGCTGCCCAATACCAGCGCATATCCAATTTGCTTGGAAACCGTGACCGGCGCGACAGCGGAAGGCGTGATTACTGCGCGCGGCACTTGGCACGACCGGGCGCAAGGGCAATGGCATGTGATGTTTTCGGGCAAGGGCAGCGATGTCAAGGTGGTCGATGCGGATAACCAGCACAATGTACCCAATGATTTAGATGGACTGTATTCGGCGGCACAGCATATGCAGTGGTGGGCGGATACGCTGGGCTTATCGGTCGGCCGTACAACATAAATTTTTCTTATCCATTGATAAGATAGGCCAAGGTCGGTTCGAGATGGTTTTTTGTGGGAAATTGCACTGGGTAACTGCGGTGTGATTGTGGTATAATAAGGATAACAGGAGTTAGACAATAAACGACGGATGGCTGCCAAAGAGCAGACCGAACATGCAAGGAGGATATGATAAGAATGAGACAAGAAATCATGCAAGCGTTTCGGGACGACTTGAAGAAGTTTGACGAGGCCACCCGCCTGTATTACACCGGAGAGATGGAGCGCAAGGAATACAAGGGCATTTCCGGTGGATTTGGCAGCTATTCCGAGCGCGACGGACAGCGCGGTATGCTGCGTTTGCGCATGACCGCCGGACGTATGACCAAGGATAAACTATCCTTTGTGGTCGATACGGCAAAGGCCTATGGCATTGACACCATGAAGCTGACCACCTGCGAAACCATTCAGCTTCACCACCTGACCGGCCGCCAGATTTTGGCGATTTCGACGGCTGCCCTTGACCACGGTATCTTTTGCCGCGGCGGTGGCGGTGACCATCCCCGTAATGTTATGGCGCCGCCGTTGTCCGGCGTGCAGCCCGGTGAAACATTCGACGTGATTCCCTATGCCGAAGCGGTGGGCGATTATCTGCTGTCCATTCTATATGACATTAAAATGCCGCGTAAGCTCAAAGTGGGCTTTGCCAATCATCCGAACAATCTGGCACATGCCACCATTCGAGATTTGGGATTTGTTGCGCGTGAGGACGGCACGTTTGACGTGTACAGTGCGGGTGGCATGGGGCCAAACCCGCGCATGGGGCTGAAGATGGCAGAGGGCGTGCCCGGTTCCGAACTGCTGTATTATACCCGCGCAATGGTTGACACCTTCCTTGCGCATGGCAACTACGAAATGCGTGCCAAAGCGCGCACGCGCTACATGCAGCAGGCGCTGGGTGAGGACGGTTACCGGCAGGCATTTGCCGAAAAGCTGGCGGCAGTCAAGGCGGCAGGCGGTTTGGATTTGAGCGTGACCGCACAGCCTGTGACCAAGACCGGCAGCGGTGAGATAAGCGGCAAGCGCATTTTGCCGCAAAAGCAGCCCGGCTTGTATGCGGTGTCTTATCACCCGCTGGGCGGAATGCCGGCACGCCAGACATTGACCGATTTGCGCGACACCATTTTGGATATGGATGCGGTAGAAGTGCGTCTGGGTGCAGATGGTACCATGTATATCATCAACTGCAATGCCGACGAAGCAAAGCGCGTGGAGAAAGTGACCGCTGACGGGGCGCAGACGCTGTTTGAACACTCGGTATCGTGCATTGGTGCAGCGATTTGTCAGCAGGGCGCACGCGATTCGCAGAGCCTGTATCATGCCTGTGTCAAGGCGGTGCGCAATGCCGGGATTCCGGACGGTGCGCTGCCGCAGATTCACATTTCGGGCTGTCCCTCGTCGTGCGGCACCCATCAGGTAGGCGCACTGGGCTTCCATGGCGGCGTGAAGATTGTGGACAAAAAGCCGCTTCCCGCCTTTACCCTGCATGTCGGCGGAAGTGCGGTGCTGGGTCAGGAGCGATTCGGCGAGAACTGGGGCCCGATGCTGGAAGAACGGATTCCGGATTTTCTGGTCGAAGTGGGCGAGACCGTTGCTGCGAGCGGGCAGAGCTTTGAACAGTGGCTGCCCGACCACATGGAGGACTTGCGCAAGCTGGCGCAGCCGTATCTGGACTGAGAATAGACAAAAAACCGCGCGGACGCGCGGTTTTTTATTTTGGATATTTGAACAAAAGGAGCCTATATAGTTTGTGTATCTTTTCCAAGTCACAAGGCAGCCAGATAAAAAGGTCAAAACTTCCCTAGAAATATCAATTTTTTTCCATTGTCCGACCGCACATTTGGTGGTATGCTGATGTCAATAAATGAAACAAACCTCTCAGCCGCGGGAAAGCAGTCGGTTGCTTCCATCTCTTTCCCGCGGCCTCCTCTTTTCAGGCGGTCTTTTGGGCCGCCTGTTAGAGCGTGAAAAAGTACAAAACGGATAAAAGAAAGAGATAATTACAATGAGTAAAGTAACGATTGCAACGGCACCTTGCTCTTGGGGCGTGTGGTATGCAGACGGCACACCGTCCGGTACACCGTGGAATGTTTTTTTAGACCAAGCCGCGGCAGCGGGCTATCAGGCGCTTGAACTGGGGCCGGACGGATACTTGCCGACCGAAGAATCTGTCTTGCGCGTCGAGCTGAATCAGCGCGGATTGGAAGTGTGTTCGGGTACTTGCTGCTATCAGTTTGACCGCTATGACTCGTTTGAAGCGTTCCGCGCACCGGTCGAAGCGCTGTGCAAGCGTTTGAACGCATTTGGCGCAAAATATCTGGTGGCAATGGATGAATCGGACGTCGGTGCATACAGTGAGAAAAAAGCCGGATTTGCTCCGGCTGTCTGGGACGCATTTTTGCAGAAAATTGGCCGTATGGCACAGTTTACGCGCGACGAATATGGCATCGAGGTAGTATACCATCCGCATATCAAGTCGATGATTGAAACCGAAGCCGAGATTGAACGCCTGATGGACGAAACCGGCGTGCGGCTTTGCTTTGATACCGGTCATCACGCCTATGTCAACGGCGGCGGACAGCGGGGCGATACCTCAGCGTTGGAGTTTATGAAAAAACATGCCGATAAGATTGCCTATCTGCATTTTAAGAATATAGATTTTGACGTGTTCCAGCGCGTGCAGGCAGAGGGCTTGGATTCGGATACCGCTTTTGATTTGGATGTTATGTGCGACTTGCGCGATGGTATCATTGACTTTGAAGCGTTACGCGACACGATTGCGCAGATTGGGTTCGAGGGCATCGGGGTCATTGAGCAGGATTTGCCCCGCGCCACGACCAGTCAGGCGTTTGCGGCAGCCAAGCGCAACTTGGAATATTTGCGCGAGATTCATCTGATTGACTAAACGGGAGGAACAGCAAAATGCAGGTCATTGTTTGCAAGGATTATGAAGAGATGAGCCGCAAGGCGGCAGAGTTGGCGGCACAGGCGGTCAAAGCGCGTCCGGATGGGCTGATTAGTTTTCCGGGCGGTGACACACCGCTGGGCATGGTGCGTGAATTTGTCGATATGGTCAACCGAGGGCAAGTGGACATTTCGCGCACACACTATGTTTCGCTGGATGAATGGGTTGGATTGTCCAATACCGACGAAGGTTCTTGCGGGCTGTTTAATCGGGAAAACTTGCTTTCCAAGCTGAACACGCCGTTTGCCGGGGTACATATCATTGACGGCGCAGCCGCCGACATGGAAGCCGAACGGAAAGCGCTTGACCAGTATATTGCCACATTTGGGCCGCTGGACGTGTCGGTTTTGGGAATTGGCATGAACGGGCACCTTGGATTCAATGAAAACGGCGTAGATTTTGACCTGGATGCGCATATTATACCGCTCAGCGATACGACGCTTGGCGTGATGAGCAAATACTTTGGCGATAAGTTCCACCCGACACAGGGGATTTCGCAGGGAATCCGGCAGATTATGGCGGCAAAGACCGTGGTGTTGATTGCTAACGGCGCACACAAAGCCGAGATTTTGCGAAAAGCGGTGCGCGGGCCGGTGACCAACGAAGTTCCGGCAAGCGTGCTGCAAACCCATCCAAACTGTTATGTCGTTGCAGACCAAGCGGCGGCTGCACAATTATGAGTGCGCTGCAAGATGCGCTGAGCCGCGTGCAGGGCAAGCGCATGACGGTTGGATTTGACGGCTTTGTGGATACGATTGCGCGGCCAGTGTGCCGCACGGCGACAGCCGACACGCCTGCCACATATTTTGACACGATTGCGGCATTTGGGCAATATCTGGTCGAACATGGCGGCAAAAGCTGCTCGGTAGAGTTGGCGATAGAGCGGCGGCAGTTGGGTGGCAATTTGCCTCACCTGAGCCGGGCGGCGGGCACGCTTGGGCTGGATGTGACGTGCATCGGCATGTTGGGCACACCGGCGGTCGATGCAGCCTTTGTGGACATGCCGTGCCGGTTGTGCAGTTTTGCACCGGCGGGTCAGGCAACCGCGCTGGAGTTTCAGGACGGAAAGGTATTCTTGGCGGCAGCGCCCACCTTGTCGGGCGACCCGTGGCAGCAGGTGTGCGCACAGGTGCCGCAAGCCGCCGCACAGTTTGCCGAAGCCGATTTGATTGCGCTGGTCAACTGGAGTGAACTTCCCTTTGCACAGGCGCTGTGGCAGGCTGTATTCACGCAGGCGGTGCAGCCATATCGGGCGGATTTTGAACGGTATGCGTTTTTTGACCTGTGCGATTGCACGCGGCACAGTGCGCAGGAATTGCAAGCCGTGCTGACCCTGCTCGGACAGTTTGCGGGCAAACGCACGGTGGTATTGAGTTTGAACGAGAACGAAGCGTTAGACTGTGGCGGCAAATTGCTCGGTGGTGCAGCCGAACTGCGTGAAATTGCGGCAGGACTGCGGGAAAAGTATGGATTGCAGCAAGTGCTGATTCATACCGTACATCAAACATTGCTGCAAACAGAGCGCGGCTTGACCTGCCAGCCCACCCAGTTTGTCGAGCAGCCCAAGATTTCGACCGGTGCGGGCGACCACTTTAACGGCGCGAGCTGTTTTGCGCTGCTGGCAGGGTTTGAGGATGCCGAGCGCGTGCGGTTTGCCAATGCGTTTGCGGCACAGTATGTCGGCACAGGGCATACGCCCGATTTAGAACACACGCTGCAAGCGATGGGCGTATAACGCATGAAAACAAAAAAGTTCTGCCAATATTGGCAGAACTTTTTTTGTTTAGCGCAATTCGCCGCCCAGTTGTGGTTGAACCGACAGGGTCAGAATATTTTCGAGTAGTTGCAGACTCCAGATGGTTTCATTTGTCGTCCAGCGCCATGTGCGGGTGCCGCTTTCTTCACTTGGCTCGGTGATGGTGGGGTCAGCACCGATGTGTTGGGTGAGCGCGTCTACCCAAGAGGAAACCGTGTCATCGGATACCGGTGTCGAACCGTCTGTAATCCAAAGCGAAAGCGAATCTACGGTATGGGCTTCATCATCTGCACAGATGGTGTACATTTGAAGTTTGGTGTCATGCACGGTGGGTTGATAGATGCGGCCGATAAAGAAAGAACCGTCGGCGGAAAAGTTTTCCTGACCCTCACCCAAGAGCTGGGTAACATCGGCATCGGACTTGCCCAGTAACTGACTTAAATCAGAAAAGGATAGCGAATCAGAATCAGCAGCGGTTGTTTGAGTTGCATTGTCAAGGGTATCCGATGTGGTTGCAGAAGTTTTGTTTGTGCAGGCGGTTAGCAGACAAAGCGCCAGCGTGCAGGCGAGAATACGAGATAACAGTTTTTTCATAAGATATACCTTCTTTCTTGATAGGATAACCGTGAGCGGTTTCTTATCTTAAAAACGAAAGAAGAATACCAAATGTTCCCATACATTTCGGAATTTAAGCACAGGGAAAGAAAATAAAAAAGACGCCCGTTTGGAGTCTTTTTTGTGGTGGAAGTTACAGGGCTCGAACCTGTGACCCTCTGCTTGTAAGGCAGATGCTC
>LHCFR01400__coassemble_866_pt1 | contig 39763 bp, 38 predicted proteins | sample LHCFR01400__metabat2_low_PE_032 | metagenome-assembled genome bin LHCFR01400
TATAATAATCCCAAACGAGTATTCCCAAATACTCCCATCCCGCCGGTCTATTTTGACCACTTTTTTTCATAAAATGCGCGGGGTAAATTTTTCTGGAGGTATGTGCTATGTACATTGATAAGCAAGTCAAACGTGGCTACAACGAGTATATTCATCTCGACGAGGGCATCGGCAAAGATGCCATGATGGATGTTGCACTGCTCGTCATGGAGGACGGCGACACCTATTCATTCCATGAGTCCGAAAAAGAGTTGGCCTGCCTTGTGTTCGACGGCAAATGCACCATCGAATGGGAAGACCAGTCCTATGACGTTGACCGTCCCAATCCGTTCGACTACAATCCCTCCTGTCTGCACGTCTGCAAAGGTATTGCAGTCAAAATCACGGCGCACGGCCCGTGCAACATCTATGTGCAGAAAACACTCAACGAAAAGACCTTCCCCAGCAAAATGTACAAGCCCGAAGATACCGACACTTGGGCACGCGGCAACAAGGGAGAACTGATGGGCTGCATCAAGCGCGATGTGCGCACCTGCTTCGACCTAGACAACGCGCCTTACTCCAACATGGTACTGGGCGAAGTGGTTAATCTGCCGGGCAAGTGGTCGTCCTATCCGCCGCACCATCACCCGCAGCCCGAATGCTACTTCTACCGCTATGATAAGCCCATGGGCTTCGGCGCTGGTTGGGGCAACGGTGAAATCTATGAAACCCACCACAACGGTCTTGCCATCATCACCGACAAAATGCACTCTCAGGTAACCGCCCCCGGTTACTCCTGCTGCTATGCTTGGGGTATCCGCCATCTGCCGGGCGACCCGTGGGACAAGACCCGCATTGATGACGAAGAACATCTGTGGCTGTTGGAGGAAGACGCCAACGACCACATCTGGCACTGCCCGACCGGTAACTAATGCCTTTTTACTTTAACATATCTAGGAGGAATATTGGCTATGAAGCACATGGAAACCGTTCGCCTGACGGCGAGCCAAGCGCTGGTTCGCTTTCTGGAGAATCAGTACATCAGCTATATTGACATGGACGGCAACGAAGTAGAGCACAAGTTTGTTAAGGGCATCTTCATGCTGCCCGGTCACGGCAATGTTGTCGGCTTCGCAAACGGTGTCGAGCAGGAACTGAAAGACATGGTTGTCTATCAGGGCAAGAATGAGCAGGGTATGGCACTGGCTGCTATTGGCTACGCCAAGCAGCTCCGCCGCAAGCAAATCTTTGCCTGCACCTCTTCGGTCGGCCCCGGTGCCTGCAACATGGTAACCGCAGCCGCAACCGCAACCGCAAACAACATTCCGGTTCTGCTTCTGCCGGGTGACATTTATGCTTCCCGTCAGCCTGACCCGGTGCTTCAGCAGATGGAGCAGCCGCACAACCTGACCATCTCGGCACACGACGCATTCCAGGCTGTCACCAAGTACTGGGGTCGCATCAACCGCCCCGAGCAGATTATGACCGATATGATTTCTGCAATGCGCGTTCTGACCGACACCGCAAACACCGGTGCTGTTGCAATTTCGCTGCCGCAGGACGTACAGGCAGAAGCCTATGATTATCCGGTTGACTTCTTTAAGAAGCGTGTATGGCGTGTTGACCGCCGCCCGATTACCAAGTATGCACTGGAACAGGCGGTTGAGGTCATCAAGAACGCAAAGAAGCCTTTGCTTATCTGCGGCGGCGGCGTTCGCTATGCTGAGGCACACAAGGTATTTAAGCAGTTCGCAGAAGATTTCGGCATTGCATTCGGCGAAACACAGGCCGGCAAGTCCGCTATCGAATGGACACATGAACTGAATCTGGGCGGCTTGGGCACCACCGGCGGCATTGCAGCAAACAAGCTGGCACATGAAGCCGATGTCGTTATCGGTGTCGGCACCCGTTACACCGACTTTACCACCGCTTCCAAGTGGCTGTACCGCACCGATGCCAAGTTCGTCAACATCAATCCCTCGGAATTCCAGGCATATAAGATGGACGCTACACCGGTCGTTGCAGACGCCAACGAAGCTCTGACCGCAATCGGCGCAGAACTCAAGAAGATTGGCTATCACACCGATGCCGCTTACGCTGAAGCTGTCAAGGCATACCGCAAGGAATGGTTCGACGAGGTTGACCGCCTTGACCATGTCGTTTACACCGACAAGGATTCCTTTACCCCCGAAATCAACGACGCAAACCGCGAGTGCGTTGAAAAGTACATTGAGGACACCGGCTGCAAGCTGTGCCAGACCGCTGTTCTGGGCACCATCAATCGCATGATTGACGATGATGCCATTGTTGTTGCGGCTGCTGGCTCGCTGCCCGGCGACATGCAGGGTCTGTGGCGTGCCCGCAAGACCAACACCTATCATATGGAATACGGTTACTCCTGCATGGGCTACGAAGTTGCCGCTGCACTGGGCGCAAAGATGGCTTGCCCGAATCAGGAAGTGTACTCGATGTGCGGCGACGGCTCGTTCGATATGCTGCACTCCGAACTGATTACCTCGGTTCAGACCGGTCACAAAATCAATGTAATGCTGTTCGACAACGCTTCCTTTGGCTGCATCAACAACCTGGAAGTTGGTCAAGGCAACGCTTGCATCTGCACCGAGAAGAACATGCTGGAGCCGGGTGTAACCAACGGTATTCACAAGGGCAAGGTTATTCAGGTCGATTACGCTGCTATCGCGGCGGCTTACGGCTGCAAGACCTACACGGTTAAGACACAGGAAGAACTGGAAGCTGCAATCGAGGATGCCAAGAAGCAGACCGTTTCCACTCTCATTGACATGAAGGTTCTGCCCAAGACCATGTCGGCTGGCTATGAAAACTGGTGGCGTGTCGGCGTTGCCGAAGTTTCCACCAAGCCCGAAGTACAGGCAGCTCGCAAGGCAATTGAAGACCATCTGTGGGAAGCTCGTCACTATTGATTTAAAACGAATATCCACGCAAACAGCGCAGGCAAAATGCCTGCGCTGTTTTTCTATCTTCTCTATGTTCTACTGCAAAAAACGAGCGTGCTTTTTGCACGCTCGTTTTGCTTACAGTCTTTTGTGATGCTCGTTTTCATCAAAATGTTCAATCAGTTCAATCATCTCACCGCTTGGCCCTTTGAAAAAGATATTACGCAGACCGCCAAACAATTCGGGCAGTTCAATCGGCTGTTCGGTGCAGAACGTTTCAAAACCCATCACGCGCATCTCGTTGACCAGAAGCGGCAAATCCTCCACTTCAATCGCAAAATGCGGGATAACGCCACCTTGCGCGTCCACTGGAGTTCCATCTCCGGGTTCAATCAACTCAATCTCAAAATTCGTCAGTGTCATCATTGCGAGCTGATTGACCCCATTGGGTTTTTGTACCCTGCCGCGCATGGTGCACTCGGCTCCCAGCGTCTCATAAAAGGCAATGGAGCGTTCCATATCGGTTGTATAGATGGCGATATGTGCCAATCTTAAATAGCTTTTCATGGTCGGATTCCTTCCTAAACTTTTGTTTTTTCTTATTGTATCACACTTATAAACGCTTGTAAAATGAGTTTCTGCCTTGTCAATCTGACGATATGGTGCATAGCAAAAAAGCGCACATCCGGAACATGTTCCAGATGTGCGCTTTGTGCAGTTACCTTTATTCCTCAGTCTTTTCCACACGAGTGACGGCAATCGACAGGTCATCGAGCTGCTTTGCGTCCACCACATCGGGGCACTGCATCATCAAGTCGGATGCGTTCTGTACCTTGGGGAATGCAATCATATCACGAATCGAATCCAGACCAGCCAGCAACATGCACAGACGGTCAAGACCATATGCCAGACCACCATGCGGCGGTGCACCGTACTGGAATGCAGTAATCAGATGGCCAAACTGTTCCTTTGCCTTTTCTTCGGTGAAGCCCAGTGCGCGGAACATCTTGGTTTGCAATTCGGGGTCGTGAATACGAATGGAACCGCCGCCCAGCTCACAGCCATTCAGTACGATATCATACGCCTTTGCACGCACCTTGCGCGGGTCGGTTTCGAGCAGGGCAATATCTTCATCCATCGGTGCGGTGAACGGATGGTGCTTGGCAACCAGTCTGTCCTCCTCCTCGGAGTACTCGAACTGCGGAAATTCTACAATCCATACCAACTTGTAGTCGTCCTTCTTGGCCAGTCCCAGACGCTTAGCCAGTTCACAGCGCAGTGCGCCCAGTGCGGTCACAGCCGTTTCCCAATCAGCATCAGCAACCACAAACAGTAAATCGTTGGGCTTTGCGTCTGCGCGCTGCTTGATGGCTTCGATTTCCTCTTCACTCAGGAACTTGGCAAACGACGAAGTCATCGAGCCGTCAGCCGCCAGCTTGAGCCATGCCAATCCCTTTGCACGGTAGGTCTTGACAAATTCACCCAACTTGTCAATCTCCTTGCGCGGGAACTTATCCGCATAGCCGTTTACGTTAATCAGGCGCACCGAACCGCCATTCTCTACCGTGTCATGGAACACCTTAAACGAGCACTTTGCCGCAATATCCGAAATATCCTTGATTTCAAAGCCGAAGCGCAGGTCGGGCTTGTCCGAACCAAAGCGGTTCATGGCATCCTGCCAAGTCATGCGCGGCAGCGGCAGCGGGATATCGACATTCAGCACTTCCTTAAAGACGCGCTGCAAGAACCCTTCATTGACCGCAATCACGTCGTCCTGCTCTACAAAGGACATTTCAAGGTCAATCTGGGTAAATTCGGGCTGACGGTCTGCGCGCAAGTCCTCGTCACGGAAGCAGCGCGTAATCTGAATATAGCGGTCCATACCAGCCAGCATCAACAATTGCTTATACTGCTGGGGCGACTGCGGCAGGGCATAGAACTTGCCCGGATGCACGCGGGACGGCACCAGATAATCGCGTGCGCCCTCAGGGGTGGACTTGGTCAGCATGGGGGTCTCGATTTCGAGGAATCCCTGTTCATCGAAATAGTTGCGCGCAACCTGCGTTACACGATGGCGCAGCATCATGTTGCGCTGCATGGACGGGCGGCGCAAGTCCAGATAGCGATATTTCAGGCGGATAGCGTCACCAACTTCCTTATCATCGGAAATTTCAAACGGTGTCGTCTCAGCTTTGGAAAGGATGCGCAGTTCAGACGCAACCACTTCCACTTCACCAGTGGGCATTTTCTTGTTGATGGCTGCGGCATCACGCGCAACCAACTTACCCTTGACGGCTACTACAAACTCAGTGCGGCAGGTAAACGCAATATTGAACAGTTCGGCATCCACGCTCTTGTCGAACGTACACTGGATAATGCCCGAACGGTCGCGCACCAGCAAAAACAGCACGCCGCCATTGTCGCGCACGCGGTCTACCCAACCGTTGACGATGACTTCACGTCCAACATCAGCGGTACGCAATACGCCGCACATGTCGGTGCGCTTCATATTTGCAATCGAAGTATTATTCATTTCAAATCAATCCTTTTATTTAATTTCTATCCTTACAGCTCACTGTCCAGAATGACCTTGCCCGCTGCGCGTGCGGCAAGTCCTTGTCGGATGCGCGTGAGTGCATGGGCAAAATTGGTATTGGTCTGCTCACCGGTCGCCAGCTCCTTGAGCGCCACAACATCATTTTTGACTTCATCTTCGCCTACAAAAATGACATATGGAATGGCCAGTTTATCGGCATAGGTAATTTTGGCCTTAAATTTCTTCTTTTCTGAGTGCAGCTGCACACGCACGCCCTGTTCACGCAGACGGGTTGCCAGCGTGATAGCCGGTGTAATATCCTCGGTCATGGGCAGAACCAACACATCAGCCGGAGCCGGTGGCGGATTCTGATTGAGGTAATTCTTATCCTGCAACACAAAAAACAGACGGGTCAGTCCGATAGAAATACCCACGCCGGGCAACTTTTTATCGGTGTAATACTCAGCCAAGTTGTCATACCGTCCGCCCGAACAGATAGAACCAATCTCCGGATGGTCAATCATGGTCGTCTCGTAAACCGTGCCAGTATAGTAGTCCAAGCCGCGGGCAATGGTCAAATCAATCTCAAAATAGTCTGACGGTACACCGAAGCTTTCCAGATACTTCACCACGGTTGACAACTCTTCCAGACCACAATCGAGCATTTCATTTTTGCCGCGATAGCCTTCCAGTGCCTGCAAAATATCCGATGTATTGCCCTCAATGGTGATGAACTTCAAAATTTTATCTGCCTGCTCGCCGGTCGTGCCGCAGTCATCTATCAGGATTTCACGCACCTTGTCTGCACCGATTTTTTCCAGCTTGTCAATCGTGCGCATCACATCGCCTGCCTGTGTATCCAAACCCAGCATAGCAAAAAATCCGTTGAGCACCTTGCGGTTGTTCAGGCGAATTTTAAACCGATTCAGACCCAGTCGGGTAAAGGTTTTATAGATAATCGAGGGGATTTCCGCTTCATTGATGATATCCAGTTGACCATCGCCAATAATATCAATATCGGCCTGATAAAATTCGCGGAATCGGCCACGCTGGGCGCGTTCTCCACGGTAAACCTTGCCGATTTGGTAGCGGCGGAACGGGAAAGCCAACTGACCATAGTTGAGCGCGACATATTTCGCCAACGGTACGGTCAGGTCAAAACGCATGGACAGGTCACTGTCACCCTTTTGAAAGCGGTAAATCTGCTTTTCGGTTTCGCCGCCGCCTTTTGCCAGCAATACATCGGATGCCTCCAATACCGGCGTATCCAGCGGATAAAAGCCATAAAGGGCATACGTTTCGCGCAGTATCTGCATCATGCGCTCCATTTGCTCCTGTGCAGCGGGCAAAAGTTCCATAAAGCCCGACAGGGTTCTGGGTTTGATTTTTTCCATCCGTCTAAAACTCCTTTTGATTTGTGTTTCACAGATATAAAAATGCCGCGAAACGCGGCATACAAAGGAAAACGTACCCAACCCGCCCGTGCGGGGTGGGTACGCCGTTTTGCGTCCAGTTGAGTCAGCGCGACTTGGGGTTTACAATATTTCTCCAATCCAGGTCGCCGCGATCCAGACCGAGAATCAGCATTTCCGCAGTTGCGGCATTGGTCGCAATCGGAATGTTGTGCATGTCACACAGACGAGCCAAAACATGAACATCGGGTTCATATTGACTGTTTGACATGGGGTCCCGGAAAAACAGAACCAAGTCTATCTCATTATAGGAAACGCGCGCGGAAATCTGTTCCTCTCCGCCCTGCATTCCCGGCAAATATCTTTCAATCTTTAGACCGGTCGCTTCGGCAACGAGCTTTCCCGTTGTGCCAGTTGCGCACAGATTATGCTTTGCCAAAATGCCGCAATATGCCATACAGAACTGTACCATCAGCTCTTTTTTACGGTCGTGCGCGATTAAAGCGATATTCATACCCTGTTGGTCTCCTTTCAATCTTCCGCTATACCCGCATCAGCGGCAGGCGCTCTCCTTCCAGGCGGCGCGCAATATTGCGATACGCCTGAGCCGCGCCCGATTTTTTATACCTTACAACACTTTTGCCGCTGCCAGCACAGGCAATCACATCTTCATCTTCTGGAATGACACCAAGCAGTTGTAAACCAGAAATATCAATGGCATCGTCAATATTTGCCGCAACGCCATAGCGTATCAGTCGTGGGCGCACGCGGTTGACAACCAACCGAATCCGCATAATACATTGTTCTTCCATACGGCGTGCAACACGTTCCGCGCCTCGAATGGAAGCCGAATCGGGCATTGTGACGACAATCCCCTGTGTTGCGATTTGCGCATAGAGGGAAAGTTCCTCCGGCAAACCGGCCGGGCCATCAATGATGACATAGTCGAAACCTGCCTGCAAGGTCTGGTCAGCCAGATAGCGCATCTGTGCTGCCGTCAAAGCAGGTGGTTCGGGCGGTGCGGTCAACAAAAACAAGCCATCCGTAACCGGATGCGCCGCTGCTGCACGGGCAAGTGATACGGTTTCACGCGCCACATCGGCAAATGTAAAAACCGCCATATCACTCATACCTAAAATCAAGTCCAAGTTGCGCAAACCGCAGTCTCCATCCACGACAAGCACTTTTTTCCCCATCTCGGCCAGCGATGTTCCAACCGCTGCGGTCAAAGAGGTTTTTCCTGTGCCGCCCTTACCGGACGCGACTAAAATAACCTTGCGCATATTTCCTCCCAATGATTTCACACCTTGCTTTCAGTATAAAGCAAAAAATCGTCGGTGACAAGTCCAAGAACTGGTTTTTTTGCGGCAGGTTTGATTTTTTCTTCTATCCACGCATCGGTCAAGCCGTATAAAGATAGACCTTACGAAAAGGCACCTGCAAAATCAAAAGATTTTACAGGTGCCTTTGTGATTTTCGGTCATACGTTGATTGCAAGTATCACGTTATTTTTGCAATGTCTGCTCGACCGGTGCTTGGTCCATTGCACTTTCCCCTTGGAAGTAGGCGTCGAAAATATCACGCGCAACCGGTGCCACGGCCGAACCATGTCCGGCACATTCGCCCACAACTGCCACCGCAATTTCGGGGTCATCGGCAGGCGCATAGGCAACCAGAACGCCGTGGTCAGTATCATTCCCATCAAAATCTTTACCTCCATTATGTTGCGATGTACCGGTCTTAATCGCAATAGGAATAGGATAATTGGCAAAGGTTTTCGCGGCAGTACCGCCTTCATCGGCAACCGACTGCATGGCATCGGTGACTGCCTTAAGGTTTTCCGGATTTAAATGAATTTTCTGCGCCACTTTGGGTTCATTGTCGATAATCGTACGGCTGTAATCGTACGATTTCACGCTTTTAATCAAGGTCGGCTGATAACGGGTTCCGCCATTTGCCAGCGTTGCCGCATAGACCGCAAGCTGTAACGGCGTGATGGTGTTATCACTCTGTCCAATCGCTGCCTGTACCACATCGCCCGGCTGCCATTTGTTAAATAACGGATTATTCTCCAGCATCTTTGCTCGATAGCTCGGACCAGCCGCCGAACCGGCGATTTCACCGACTTCAATTCCGGTTTTTTGTCCAAAGCCAAACATTTTTGACCACTTTTCAATCGTAGCGCCGCCCAACAGATAGCCGGTTTCATAGAAATAAATATTACACGACTTTTTAATTGCCTGATTCAAGTCTACCGTGCCATGCCATCCCAAGCATTTAAAAGTTCGCGATTGAAAACGTGTATAGTAATGATTACAAACCATTGTAGTTTGCAAGTTAATAACGCCTTCCTCTAAACCGGCTAATGCAATCATTGGCTTAAAAGTTGACCCCGGAGCATAGGCCATCTGGAATGCGCGGCTGCGCGTTGGCTCAAGAGGATTGTTATTGATAGCCGCGGCATCTTCCAAAAACGTTGCCTGACTGTATGTTGGATAGTTGCCCGCCGCCAACACTTCGCCCGTATCCACCTTTACCACAACGGCTGCACCGCCGCGTGCACCCTCAATCGCTGAGATAACACGCGCCAGTGATTCTTCGGTGACTTTTTGCAGTTCAATATCAAGCGTTGTAATCACGTTGTCGCCCGGCTGCGGCGAGGACGGTTCCATTGTGCCGGTGACTTCGCCGGAAATATCGGTGTCTACCATTTGGCTGCCGCTCTTGCCACGTAAATATTCTTCCATCGAGCGTTCCAAACCACTCTTGCCGACAATATCGGTCATGGAATATCCTTTTTCTTTATAAACATCCCAATCTTCGGCATAGATGATATCGGTGCGGCCCAAAATCTGCGCTGCATAGTCTGTCTCATACTTGCGCTCGGTGGATGCTTCGACATTGACACCCTTGAACAGCTCATGCCGCTCTTTGATTTCGGCAATCAAGTTCATCGGCACATCTTTTACAAAGATAAATGGATTGTTGCGCGAGAAGCCAGAAGTGGTCATACGGTAGCGCTGTTCCAAAATCCAGCGCGCGTTGGATTCGGTATACCCTTCATTGATACCATAATACGCTTTGAGCACTTTGAGCACGCTTTCCGCATCCAAATCCTTAGCCGAATTGGCTCCATATTGCGCTTTGAGTCCCAAAGTATCTTTTCCGTTCTCTGTGCCGTTCTTGCTGTCAATAAACTCTATGAGGGACGTGTATACTTTGTCCTCTGCGTCGCAGGTAAAGGTGTAGGGCGCTTGCTGGGTAATGGGCAGAATGGTCGGCACCTCAACCCCAGCCGAAATGACCAACTGCACCAACTGCAATAAAATATCATTCTGGTTGGTATGGTCCCAGTACGCATAGTCAAAGCGAATGGAATAAATGGATTCGTTTGTGACAAGCGGGCGGCCATATCGGTCAAGGATTTCTCCGCGCGCCGCCGACACCACGCTGGTCGAAGTCAAATGTCGTTCGGCCTGCAAGCGATACGCTTCGCCATTGATGACCTGAAGCGAATACAGTCCGGCGGCTGACACCCCGCACAGCAAGGCAAGCACGACAAACAGTGCAATCAATCGGTGTAACAGTTTTGTTTTATTGTCCATACGTCAAACCTCATTTCATGCGGTCAAAACGACGCGCCAAAAGCAGCGTCGGCAGGTAGATGAATGGAGACAACACAACGGCGGCCAAAATTTCGCCGTACATAGATTGCAGGAAAGGAATCATGGGATAGGCGCGTCCTGCCAATGCCGCAAACACAAATTGCAAGCCGCGCAGCAGCAACATGCCCCCTGCTGTAAGCAACAGATGCGACGGCCAGATACGGCGCAGATAACGGCCGCTGATTGCACCGGCAAATGTGGCAAACAGCATAAAGTAGAGCGGGAGGATTCCCTCCACGCCGGTGCCCGAAAGGTCATACAGGATACCGGTAAACAGACCCGCGGCTGCACCAATTGCCGGATTTTCCATCAGCGCCACCGCAGCCGGTACACTGAACAGCAAATCCAGCCGTGCACCAAATAGATTGAGCGAGCCTAAACCGGTCGCGGTTTCCAGCAAATACACGATGAGTACAAATAACAGATAAAAGACGACCTTATAGGTCGTAGTGCGGTCTCTCTGCATGGCACATCACTCCGCCGCGGCATTGGCTGCCGCATCGTCACTGGTCTGCGTCTGCTGGGTCGCCTGACCGCTGGTCACATCGGTGATAACATACACGTCCGTGACCGTTGCCGGGTCTACAAACGGGCGAATCACGGCATAATTGTTCATTCCGTTTTCCTCAATCATCACGCGCTCCACCGTGCCAATCATAATGCCCTTGGGGAAAATTCCACCTTCACCTGATGTCTGAATGGTGTCGCCAATGACCACATCACTATCCTTGCTCAGATAGGACAAGCGCAGCATCCCGTCACCCATCAGCTCATAGTCGCCCTGTGCCACACCGCTTTCGCGTGTACGCGTCACCAGCGCACCGGCCTGCATATTGGTATCGAGCACGGTTGTCACCTTGCTGTAAGTGGGCGCAACCAACGACACATAGCCCACCATGCCTTCGGCTGTCACCACCAAATCATTCTTCTCCACGCCGTCCATTGAGCCTTTGTCAATCGAAATGGTGGTTGCCCACTGACCGGGGGAACGTGCAATGACCTCAGCCATGTCATAGTGAAACGTTGGATTGTTCTTGACCAGACCGGTCAGCACGCGCAGCCGCTCATTTTCATCAATCGCGACCTGTGCATCGCGTACTTGCTGTTCCAGTTCGGCAACTTTCTCGCGCAGTTCTTTGTTCTCCGCCTCCATCTGGTCATAATTTTGAAAATGACTGACAAAGTGTTCCACCTTATTACTGATAGAGGACACACCTTTCTGAATCGGTGAAATCACGGTGCCGACCGCTGCCGACACGGGTGAATCCTGTCCGGCCGCCCCTGTGTAAGCCGCCAGCCCCAAACAAGCCGCGGCAATCAACAGAATCACGGTCAAAAGCCTTGTGGTAAAGATATTTCGCAAGTTGATATCCCCTCTTCTCCCATCACGCTAGACCGGTTTCACGCAGCCGTTCATACAGGCGGCGTACCGGTAGTCCCATTACACTGTAATAATCGCCTTCAATGCCCTCAATAAAGCGTGCACCTAAGCCCTGAATCCCATATGCGCCCGCCTTATCCATCGGTTCACCGCTGGCGATATACGCTTTTATTTCGCCTTCACCCAGGGCGGCAAAGCGTACCTGCGTCACAATGGTGTCGGTGCGCATGGTCTGCCCCGGCACCCAAAGCGCCAATCCAGTCATCACTTCATGGCTTCGCCCGGATAACAAACTGAGCATCCTGTATGCGTCGTCTGCATCTTTTGGTTTACCCAATGCCTGTCCATCACAAACCACCAAAGTATCCGAACCGATAACCGCGGCTTGTGGATGGGTGTCCGCCACGACTCGCGCTTTGCCAGCGGCCAGTCGGGCAACTTCGGCACCAAGGTCAGCCCCCGGTATCAGTTCTTCTTCTATCTCTGCCGGACATACACAAAAGTCCGGCACAATCAGCCCAAGCAGTTCCCGTCTACGCGGAGACTGTGAAGCTAAAATCAGTTGCATTTTTTATAATCGGCTCCTTTTTTTCTTTGCGTCAATCCAGTTTATTCTACACCGCGCTGGTATAGGCCGCGTGTAAATCCATCGCAAAATTCCAGCGGCATTTGCTCGGTATATGCACGCCAGACCGCCTGTGCCCGTTCGGGTGATTCGGTCGTCAGGCAGATGCGCCCGAACGGTGCGCCTACCTGTTTCCAATCATCCTTATCTGCCAGATAGAGCGGCTTACTGTTCAAAAGTGTGTTGCGGCACCCAAATTCAGGCAGCAGCCCAAAGGTTTGCCCTTTGCGGTCGGTCAGTGTGGTAATTCCTTTTTGACAGGTGCATTGACCGGTACGCCGACGAATGGCGCAGTTTTCAAAAACCATCAGTGGCAGATAACCATAAACCAACAATTCGGTCTCTATCGGCTTGTCTACGTCGCGCAATTGCGCCGTGCGCAACTCAAACGACAGAGTCTGGCGGCGCACACCAAGTGCTGCAAGTGCGTCCAGTGCTGCACCATTGCACACATTCAGCCCAAACCCGCCATGAATCACAAAGCCCAAGCGTTTGAGCAGCGGCAATTGTCCCAAATTCATGGCGCAAGCCGTGCGCACGCCATTTTCCCATGCCGTTTTTAACATGCGTTCGATTTCAGGCTGTTCGGTATCAGTGTAGATACGCGGCATTTGTACCGCCAGCGGTATGTCACGCGCACACAAATCATGCACAGCCTGTGGATGTGCGTCCAGTTCGGTCAACGGCACATACACCATACACGGTGGCTTTTGCTGCATCTCCTCTGTGAGCTGCTCCAACTTGCGTATCTCTAAAGTATACCCCTGAAGTGCGACATTTGCGTGACGATTGTGTGAATTTTGATACGGTATCCAATTGCGCTTGGGCGGTATGCCGCGCAGTTTTTCAATGGTATTGAGTGCTGTACGCCGCAGGGCATTGATGCGGGATGCCGGAACCATGTACCCTTCTGGCAGTTCAATTTGTACATCCCGCTCGACATCGCGCACAAAAAACGGTGTGCCACCGGTTTTTATCAGATTCTTCACCAGCATTTCACGGGTTGTCGGTCGGTTGTTCGCCCGCTCGACCGGTTCATGGTCAGCCGCCTGCGCTCCATGCCCGAACATATCACAGGCTTGCACCGAAATTCCCTCCGGCGTGACCGTACAGCTTATCTCGACAGGTACCAAAGGCGCCTCCTTGCCCTCCGCAAACCGGCGCGCCGCTTCATCATAAAGCGGCTTGACCTCCTGCATGGGCAAGTCGGTCTTGGTTCCAAACATTTTTTCATCTACATGACCGGTCAAATAGCCGTCGGTAAAGCCATCACGCGAAAACACCTTGCGCAATGTTTCATTTTCTTCTTTGGTCGGGCCGCGCTGCTCGCGCAGCAAATCGGCATAAATCTTGGTCACGACCGCGCTGTATTCCGGTCGCTTCATGCGCCCTTCAATCTTAAACGAAGTCACACCCATTTTTGTAAGGGTAGGAATCCATTTGGCTGCACACAAATCTTTGAGCGACAGCGGATATCCTTTTTTGCCGTCCGCATAGGTGTAGGGCAAGCGGCAAGGCTGCGCACACAGACCGCGGTTGCCCGAACGCTGACCGATAACTGAGGACATATAGCACTGTCCGGAATAACACATGCACAGTGCGCCGTGTACAAACACTTCGGTTTCCACACCGGCTTCGCGTGTAATCTTTTCAATCTCGTCCAGCGTACACTCGCGCGACAGTACCACGCGGGAAAATCCCAGTTCTTTTGCTGCACGCGCACCATCCAGCGTGTGAATGGTCATCTGGGTAGACGCATGTAATTCTATTTGGGGCGCATGTTCCCGAATCAGCCGCGCTAACCCCAAATCCTGCACAATCAGCGCATCGGCTCCCGCTTGATATAAAAACTGAACATCCTGCATGGCCTGCTCTAGTTCACGGTCAAGCGCCACAATGTTAAATGTAATATTGGTTTTTACGCCGCGTGTGCGGCAATAGGCAATGGCTTGTGCCATTTCCTCGCGTGAAAAATTTTTTGCACCGCGCCGGGCATTAAACGTGCCAAAGCCCATGTAAACTGCATTCGCGCCGCTCTGCACAGCCGCGCGCACACCCTCAAATGAACCGGCTGGTGCCAATAATTCGGGCATTACTTTCCGCCTTTCTTCTTTCTTCCCCGCTGTTCCTGCGACTGGTTGATTTGGATTTGGCGGTTTAGTTCGGCTTTCACCTGTTTCAGTTGGGCGCGCAATGTCTCAACTTCCGCTGATGCCGGAGCAGTTTGTGCCGCCTGTGCCTGTTTGAGCTGTGCCAGTTCCTGCTTGAGCTGCTCAATTTGTTCCAAATCCTGCTTATGATGCTGCTGTGCACCATCCTTTTGTGCCGCCTGCTGCTCTGCCTCTTGCTTTTGCAAACGCATCTGGCGCAATTCTTGCTCTAGGCGGTCGATTTCACTGTGCAGCGGTTCGGGGTCTTCCATATTGTTGTATTCCTGTTCCAATTCGCGCAGGCGCGTCAACTCACGGCGTAGTTCTCCGATTTCTCCGATTTCGCGTCCCGCCAGTTGAATTTTTGCCTTGGACAGTTCGCGGTTGACCTCCTCAAATTTCTGACTGAGCTGGTCATACTCGACCGCCGGACGCACATCATGGTAAGATTCGCGCAATTTGCGCATTTCCTCGCGCAAGCGATTGTTTTCTTCTGCCTGACTGCGGCGCTCGTCGAGCGCGGCTTGTAACTGACGAATTTCGGCATACAGCGGTGCCGGGTCATTGCGTTTTAACCGCTCTTTGAGGTCGTCGAGCTGCACCTTGAGTTTGGCATTTTCGGCCAATGTCTTTTCGCCCTCGTCCACTTCTTTTTGCAAGCGCTCAATCTTTGCGTGCAGCGGTGCGGGGTCTAACTGTTCAATCTGCTTTTTTAAATCCTCCACTTGGGCTTTTAACTCTATATTCTCGCTGACCTGTTCTTCTTTTGCATCAAGCGCGGTCTGAAGATTTTTAATCTCTGCATAAAGCGGTTCGGGGTCTACGCGCGTCGTGCGCAGTTCCTTTACTTCCCGCTCCAAATTCTGAATTTTCTGCTGTGCCTGCGCGGTTTTGGCCGACTCCTGCACATGCAGTGCATCCAGCGCGGCATTCAGTTGGTCGATTTCGCTTTGCAGCGAATTTTCTTGTTCGTGTACAGCGGCTTTTTTTTCTTCATGGGCGCGCTTGAGTGCCTCGCGCAATTCTTCGGCTTGCCGGGTCAGCGCCTCGACCTTATCTTCCAGCGGCTTGACCTCGGACAGTTTGGCCTGCGCTTGCTGATAGGTTTGATTGAGTTCTTCTATTTGCGCATTGAGCCGCGCCATCTCTGCATCTGATTCGGCACACACCGTATCATGCAGCCCGCGCATTTCTTCCAGCTCTTTTTCTAGCCGTTTGATTTCAGCCAGCAAAACCGCCGGGTCTTCGTCCGGCCGGGCACAGCGCATGGTGTCCAGTTCTTCCTTTATCTGTTTCAGTTCATCCTTTTGCCGTGTAATTTCTTGCTGCTGGGCTTTGGATTTCTTGCGATAGTCCTCACACTGATGCCGCAGTTTTACCGCCTCGTCTGCCATGTTGAGCGTGGCAAGTACACCGGTAGAAAATGCGGTGTTGCCCACCAGTTTTTTTGCTTCTTCAATTTTTCTATCGGCCAAGGCCGCAATCTCTTTCATATATGCTTCGGATTCATCCGCGACCAGCGAAAATTTCTGGCCTGCGATGGTTACGGTCAGACGGTTTTGCATCCGCTCTTCCTCCCTGTTCGTCGCATTGGTATACGGTATTTTATTATAGCATAATTTTACACACTCCGCACAAATATTTCGACGAAATTGCGAGAATTTGTGATTGTGTACGCAGGCTGCCGCGTCAACCCGCCACGATGCGGCAATATCCACAAGCCGCTTTTATCCGGCTATCTGCTCTCTTGTTTCCGCCGCCTGCATATGATAAAATGAAGCAAACGATTTATTCTTTCTCAAAGGAGACTTTTCTCATGTCCATTCGTTCGGATGCGCGCCGTTTGGTGCTCAAGGTTGGCACTTCTTCCCTGACCTATTCCAATGGCAAACTAAACATTCGCTGCATCGAACATCTGGTGCGCGTCATCTCCGACCTGCACAACCGGGGCTTTGAACTGGTTCTGGTCTCGTCCGGCGCAGTTGGTGTCGGCCTGAACAAACTCGGAATTACCGAACGCCCCAGCGATATGCGTCTGAAACAGGCCGCTGCTGCGGTTGGCCAGTGCGAGCTGATGCACATTTACGATAAGATGTTTTTAGAATATGGTGTCACCGTCGCACAAGTATTGCTGACACGTCACAACGTTTCTTCCCCCGAACATTACGCCAATGTCGAAGGCACATTTGAAGCCTTGCTGCAATCGGGTGTTGTGCCCATCGTCAACGAAAATGACGTGGTTTCGACCGAAGAACTCAGCCGTGTCGAAACCTTTGGCGACAACGATACCCTGTCGGCAGTCGTCGCCCAGCTGTGCCGCGCCGACCTGCTGATTATCTTTACTGACATCGACGGTCTGTATAATGACAACCCGCGTGAAAATCCTGACGCGCAACTGATTTCGCGCGTAGAAGCCATCAATGACGACCTACGCAAAATTGCCGGCGGGCCGGGCACCAAGGGTGGTACTGGTGGTATGGCTACCAAGCTTTCAGCCGCCGAAATCTGCATGGAAAACGGGGTTTCTATGCTCATCACCAAGGGCGACCGCGCCGAAGTACTGTATGATATCGTAGACGGCAAAAAAGTAGGCACCCTATTCAAACGAAAATGGAAACGAAAGAAGGTTTGATTCCCATGCGCGAGCTTATGACCATCGCTGTGGATGCGCGCGCGGCAAAAGCTGCCGTCGCACGTCTGGATACCAACGCAAAAAACGCTGGACTGCACGCCATCGCCGACGCGCTTATCGAACATACTGCGGAAATTCTAGCTGCAAATCAACTCGACCTGGATGCCGGACGCGCCAACGGTCTGAATGACGGCTTGTTAGACCGCCTGACTCTGACCGCCGACCGCATCAAAGGCATTGCGGAGGGTTGTCGGCAAGTGGCTGCCCTGCCCGACCCCATTGGGGAAGTGCTGTGGCAGCGCACCCGCCCCAACGGTCTGCGCATCGGCTTGCGCCGTGTGCCTATGGGCGTTATCGGCATTATTTATGAAGCGCGTCCCAATGTCACGGTAGATGCCGCCGCTTTGTGCTTTAAGGCTGGTTCTGCCTGCATCCTGCGTGGCGGCAAAGAGGCGTTTCACTCGTCCAAGTGTCTGGCAGACCTCATGCGCAATGCGCTCGATGCCTGCGGCTTACCAAAAGATGCCATCAATCTGGTCGAGGACACGACACGCGAAAGCGCCAATCAAATGATGAAACTCAACGGGTATCTGGATGTGCTCATTCCGCGCGGTGGTGCCGGACTGATTCGCGCAGTGGTGCAGAATGCAACCGTTCCGGTCATCGAAACCGGCACCGGCAACTGTCATATCTATGTCGATGCCGCCGCCGACCTCGACATGGCCACCCGTATTCTGGTAAACGCAAAATGTCAGCGCATTTCGGTGTGCAATGCCGCCGAAAGCCTGCTGGTACACCGCGATGTTGCCGCCGCGTTTTTGCCGATGGCACAAACGGCGCTGGCTGCCGACCATGTGATTTTGCACGGCTGCCCGCGTACAATGGAACTTTTGGGAGATGCTATCGTACCTGCAACCGAGGAGGACTACGCAAAAGAATATTTGGCGTATGAAATCTCGGTTAAAGTCGTCGATTCTCTGGAACAAGCCATTGACCACATCAACCGTTACAACACCGGTCATTCCGAATGTATTGTGACCGAATCCTATTCTGCTGCCCAGCGCTTTACCGATGAGGTGGACGCGGCTGCGGTCTATGTCAATGCCTCCACTCGCTTCACCGACGGGTTTGAATTTGGATTCGGTGCCGAAATTGGTATCTCGACCCAAAAACTGCACGCACGCGGCCCTATGGGATTGGAAGCGCTGACCTCCCAAAAATACGTCATCTTTGGAAACGGGCAGGTGCGATAATGGAACAGGAATTTAAGTGGCGTGCCCGTCCGGAACAGTTTGAAACCCTGTGCGATGGGTTAAAACTGGTTCCCAATGCACAGGCAACCATTCAAATGGATGCCACCTATTACGACACGCCAGACAGTTTGCTTCGCGCCCACAAAATCGGCTTACGTCTGCGCCGCGAGAATGTGCAGTCGGTGTGCTGCATGAAACTGCGCAACACCGAACAGAACGGCTTGCATGTTCATGCCGAATATGAGTGTGCAGCAGATACACTGGCGCAAGGACTGCGCGACCTGCCCGCACAGGGCGCCCCGGCCGATTTGTGTGCGCAACTGATGCAAGTGCCGCTTATCCCGATTGCCCATGTGCAATTTGTTCGGCAACCGGTTCTCTGGATACAAGATGGATTTACAGCTGAGTTGAGTCTGGACACTGGCACACTGGGCAGCCAGACCAACCAAACCGATTTTTGTGAAATCGAATGTGAATATAAGAGCGGTGATTACACGGCCTTTCAATCGGCTTGCCAGACACAAGCCGCACGCTTGGCACTCACCCCTGAACCGCTGTCCAAACTCGCCCGCGCACTTTCGTTGTCAAAAGTGTAAAAATATTCTCCAAAAATCGTACACTTTTGGGCAAGAACGCAAAAGTTTGCAGGAGCTTACCGTTTTTCTTGCAGTTTCCGCCATATCATTGTATAATGATTGCGTGAAATGGACATGCCCTGACACCCGATTGCGAGGTGCATTTTGTCACACATTTCAACCAATTCCCGGCACAAACCGGGCAGAAAATCCATCATTTTCCTAATCGTGTTGTCGATTGTCGTCGCAATTTATGAGTTGTTTCTGTTTTTGCAGCCGCGCATCGGTTCGGATGCCATGCAAGCACAGACCACAGTTCATTTCATCGACGTCGGACAAGGCGATTGCACGCTAATCCGTTCTGGTGCAGATGCTGTTCTGATTGACGCAGGTATCACCGACATGGGTGACACGGTTGTAAAATATTTAACCGCGGCGGGCGTAACCAAACTCACCGCTGTCGTTGCCACCCATCCGCACGAAGACCACATCGGCGGTTTACCCACAGTGCTGTACGCATTCGAGACAGACACATTATACCTGCCAAACCAGACCGCATTGACGCCATCTTATGAAGCCCTGCTGCAAGCAGCCGAGCAGACAAACGTTTCGGTTGAGGTGCCGACCCCAGCGCAAACGCTGTCCTTTGGACAAAATGCGTCGCTTACGTTTTTGGCACCAGCGTTGGATGCTTCTTACGACAACACAAACAATATTTCTATTATCTGCCTTCTAAACGCAGATGGACACCGTGTTTTGTTTACCGGCGATGCCGAAGCGCAAGCCGAACAAGATTTGCTCCAAACCGGTGTATCGCTTTCATGCGATGTGCTCAAAGTCGGGCACCACGGCAGCAATACTTCGTCTACCGACGCATTTTTGACCGCCGCTGCGCCGTCTATTGCGGTCGTCTCCTGCGGCCGATACAATGAATATGGGCATCCACATGAAGAAACCTTAAAGCGACTGCGCGCACACGGTGTTCAAATCCATGTCACCGCCCAAGAAGGCACCTTCGTTTATTCCATCCCCCACAGCGATTACAAAGGAGAGAACGCCGCATGAGAGAACAGGCAATCATTGACCGGTTCGAGGGCGATTTTATCATTCTGGAAACCGAACACGGTACCATTCAAATTCCCCGCAATCATGCTCCTGCTATGGTTGCAGAAGGTCTGGTCGTCTGGTATGAGGGCGACCGTATTCTGGAAATCGACGAGGAAGAAACCAGCCGCCGTGATGCGATGGTTCGCCGCCGTTTTGAACGCATCCTCGGAAATAAATAATCTATTTGTCGCAAAGGAATGAGTCCCATGAATCAGAAAAAGCCGTTTGTCACGCTCGAACAGGTGCAGGAAATGGTCAAGCAGTACCCCACCCCATTCCACCTGTACGACGAAAAGGGCATCCGCGAAAATGCACGCCGCGTCAAGGCTGCATTTGCCTGGAACCCCGGATTCCATGAATATTTTGCGGTCAAAGCCTGCCCCAATCCGCGCCTTCTGCAAATTCTGAAAGAAGAAGGCTTCGGATGTGACTGCTCCAGCTACACCGAACTGCTGATGAGTGAAGCGGTCGGTCAGACCGGCGAGAACATCATGTTCTCCTCCAACGTTACACCGGCAGAAGATTTCGCACTTGCCGCCAAGCTGGGCGCCATCATCAACTTTGATGATATCACGCACATTGATTTCTTTGAGAAAATTGCCCCCTTCCCGGAAACCATGTCTTGCCGCTTCAATCCGGGCGGTGATTTCAAGATTGAAAACGAAATCATGGACACCCCGCAGGATGCCAAGTACGGCATGACCCGCCCGCAGTTGACCGAAGCATACCGCAAGCTGATGGCAAAGGGCGTCAAGCACTTTGGTCTGCACGCGTTCCTTGCATCCAACACGGTTGCAAACGAATACTATCCGGTACTGGCGCGTATCCTGTTCCAAACCGCTGTTGAACTGCATCAGGAAACCGGCGCACACATTGCCTTTATCAATCTGTCCGGCGGTGTCGGCATCCCGTATCGCCCCGAACAGCAGCCCAATGATATTATGGCTATCGGTGAAGGCGTGCGCAAGGCATACGAAGAAGTTCTGGTTCCGGCTGGCATGGGCGATGTTGCCATTTACACCGAAATGGGCCGCTTCATCCTTGGGCCTTACGGTTGTCTGGTAACGCAGTGCCTGCACCACAAGCACACCCATAAGGAATATGTCGGTTTAGATGCCTGTGCTGCCAATCTGATGCGCCCCGCCATGTACGGCGCTTACCATCACATCACAGTACTGGGCAAAGAGGACGCTCCCTGTGACCACAAGTATGATGTAACCGGCGGTCTGTGTGAAAACAACGATAAGTTTGCCATTGACCGTATGCTGCCCGAAATCAATGACGGAGATTATCTGGTCATCCACGACACCGGCGCACATGGCTTTGCAATGGGTTACAACTACAACGGTAAATTGCGTTCGGCTGAAGTCCTGCTGCATGAGGACGGCACGACCGAACTGATTCGCCGCGCTGAGACACCGGAAGATTATTTTGCAACGCTGGATGTGACTGGCGTATTCAATCAAAAGTAAACCTATCAAAAGAGGGACGCTTTATGCGTCCCTCTTTTGCTCTTTATAAGCGCTTGACTATTTCTTTCATCAACATACGGAATACTTCACCGCGCTTTTGTGCCATCTCTTTGACTTCCTCATCGGACAGCGCCTGTCCGGTGATACCGGCTGCCAGATTGGTAATCATAGAAATCGCTAGCACTGGCAAACCGCAATGTGCAGCCGCAATGCTTTCAAACACGGTGGACATACCAACCGCATCCCCGCCCATTGTGCGGAACATACGGATTTCGGCTGGTGTCTCGTACTGCGGCCCGTTCACTCCGACATATACCCCATGTTGCAGCGATATTCCGCACGCACGCGCAGCATCATCGGCAACTTGCCGCAATGCTTTTGGATATACATGGCACATGTCATTGAACCGCGGGCCAATGCGCGCATCATTCGGCCCAGTCAGCGGACTTTTTCCGGTGAAATTGATGTGGTCATCCACCACCATAAAGTCACCCACGGCAAACTGTTCATTGATGCCGCCCGCAGCATTGGTCAAAATCACCTGCCGCATCCCAAGTGCGCGGAATACGACAATCGGATAGGCAACTTGGGCGGGCGTATAGCCCTCATAGCCGTGCAAGCGCCCTTGCATACACAACACGGTTTTACCCGCAAGCTGACCACACACCAAGCGTCCCGCATGGTCGGGTGCAGTAGATTGACAGAAGTGGGGCACGTCACCGAAAGGAACTGCAACCGCCTGTTCCAGTTCATCTGCCAATGGCCCTAAACCAGAACCCAACACCAGCGCAGTTTGTGGCACCTGCCCTGCAAAGGCTTGTCTGAGAAATACAGCACTTTCATGGAGTTTTTCATACATACCGGCTCACTCCTTTTATCTGTTGTGTATCTTATATCACCTTAAAGCTGTGCAAGAATTGCATCGGTTGCGCGCTGGGATTCATACTGTACTTTTTCAATATCAATCGTGCGATATTCTCCGTTCTCATACAGTATCTTGCCGTCTACCATAGTCAAGCAAACATCGCTGCCCTGTGCCGAGTAAACCAGATTGGTTGTCCAGTCATGCACGGGCACCATCCACGGTACAGCGGTATCCAAAACAATCAAATCTGCCTGATTGCCCTCGGCAATTGCTCCGCTGTTCATACGTCCCTGTGCGTGCATCCCGTTTACAGTCGCTGCCGCCAGCGCCTGTGCAGGGGTTACAACGGTCGGGTCATGGGATGCACCTTTATAAACATTTGCAAACAGGAACATCTCTTTGAACAGGTTCAGATTGTTATTGGATGCAACACTGTCCGTACCCAATGCGACACGAATCCCGTGCTGCATCAGTTCCGGAATGGGCGCAAAACCGCTGGCAAGCTTCATATTGCTGACCGGACACGATGCAACCGTCACACCCTTGCGCTTCAAAATATCAAAGTCGCTCTGCTCCAGCCAGACACAATGCGCCGCCGTTGTGGGCTGGTCAAAAAGTCCCATCGCCTCAAAATATGCCGCTGGGGTCATGCCATGCCGCTTTTTGCAGTCCTCATGTTCGCTCTGCGTTTCCGAAAGATGGATGTGTACACGCACATCTTGTTCTTTTGCGTGTGCGGCAACCGCCTTGACTACCTTAGGCGTGGTCGTATATTCTCCGTGAATACACAAATCAATTTTAAGCCGTCCGTCTCCTGCGCCCTGATACCGTTCCAACAAATCACAGTTATCCCGATAAGCGGCTGTCTGTTCATAATCACTGTCATCAAATACGGTCAGGCCACGGCTTAAATTGCACTTAATACCCGATTCCAAAATCGCATCTGCCATTGTCTGACTGAAAAAGTACATATCACTAAACGACACCGTACCAAAACGCAGCATTTCTGCGATAGCCAGACGAGTAGACGGCGCAACTGCCGCATCGCTGAGTTTATCCTCAAACGGGAAAATACGTTCATTGAGCCAGCGCTGCAATTCCAGGTTTTCCCCGTAACCGCGCAGCAGCGTCATAGGCGCATGGGAGTGAGAATTAACCAGACCGGGCATAAGCAGCTTTCCTGCCCCGTTATAGCACTCTCCCCAATCCCCTTCGGGCTTTTTATCGCCCACATACGCAATTTTATCGGCTTTTACGCCAACATATTGGCCAGATACTACGGTAAAATCAGGGGTTAAAACTGAAATGTTTTCAAAAAGCATTGACATCAAATCCTTTCTTTCTCTTATGATAGCACACAACGCGCCCGGCTGACAAGGGCTGTCAAATCATCCAACTATATTGTAACCCCTCCAGCACTTATGCTATAATAAAGGTACACTCTGAAACATAAAAAAGGAGGCAAAATAATGACGTTTCATTCTATTTTTCTATCTGTTCTGATGGCATGTTCTGTGACATTGCTACCAGCCTGTCAAACAGATACCCCCTCCGCTTCTACCCCATCTGATACCGCTGTCACAACCAATACCCAGACTGCCCCCACCGATACAGAGCCTTCTGCCCAAGAAGTCGAACAAACAGCGGAAACCGATACAACTTACGAAAAAGATTTCGGTTCCTATACCGTGCCGCAAGGCTGGATAGAAGCAGAAACATCCGCACAAGGCATGTATTTTTATATCTCAGAGTCTGATGAGCAAAAAGAACAACCGGATAATGTTTCCATCAATGTCGGCTCAAACCCCTATGCTGCGGAAGAACACGATACATTCCGACAAGCGATTTTGCGGCAACTGTCCATGCAGATTGGCGGGCAGTCGGGCATTTCGCTGACGGGGGACGGTTCCATGACGGAAAACGGTGATACTTTATATACCTTTACGATTGCCGAAGAAGATACCGGCATCACCACAACACAATATTATATTGTAGGCGATTACAAATTCTGTCTGATTCAAGAAACCAATTTCACAGGCTCCGAGCAGGCCGATACCGTAGCACAAACGATGGTTTCTTCATTTGCTTGGGCATAAATAAAAGCCGTCCCTTTTCAAGGGACGGTTTTCTGTTTCTTTACAACTTTAGGTGCAGCAGTGGACGAAACCGGAAAATTCAAAAGTGCAATCGCCAACAGCACAAGCGCCATACCGGCAACCCGCCCCCATACCAGCGGTTCCCCGAACCACGCCATTCCAGCGATTGCGGCAACAACCGGTTCGATGCAAGCAATAATGGAAGCGCGGCCTGCATCCACCTGTTTCAATCCTCTGGTGTAAAGTAAATATGGCAGCACGGTACACAGTACGCCGCCGCTTATCGCCATCACCGCCATACTGGGCGAAGAAAACACAATCCGCGCCGCATCAATGGGCTGCGCAAGCGGCAAAATGCCCAGAGAAGCAAACAGCATCGTATAGGCTGTAATCGTTTGGGAATCGTAGTCGCGCAAGGCAAACTTTCCAAAAATCGTATACAGCGCATAGCCAATACCCGAAGCAAGTCCAAATGCCAGCGCATTGGGTGCAACCGACAAGCCGCCCGTCAAGGCACCCGTTGCCAATCCACAGCCCAACACGGTCAATACCAAAGCAACCAGCTTACGCCGTGTCAGGTGCTCACCAAACAGCACCGCCGAAAACAGCATGACAAAAACCGGTGCAGTATACAGCAGCAACGCGGCAAGTCCAATCGTCGAGCGTTCAATACAAATGAAATAGCACGAATTAAAGAACGCCAAACTGACCATACCGGTGCCGACAAAATACCATAGATGGGAAAGCCTTTTGAGCCGAAGCGCACGGGGATTACGCACCAGCAGCCATACCCATAATACCACTGCCGCGCACACCGTCCGCACTCCGACTGCCTGTGGCGAAGTCAGCCCAGCCGCCGACAACACGCCAAAAAACAGCGACAGCAAGCCCCACAAGGCGCCTGCCGCCGCAATTCTCACATAAGATTTTTTCATGCCTGTTTCGCTCCTCTGTCACTCTGTATTTTTTATTATAGCAGAGTGTAAAAGCGCACACAAGTCATACCCAGCGCAAAATATCCTTTTTCATGCGTGAAATGATACGTTTTTCCAGCCGTGAAATGTAGGATTGTGAAATACCGAGCAAGTCGGCAACTTCCTTTTGGGTCAGGCTGCGCCGGCCGCCCAGTCCAAACCGCAGGCAGATAATTTGCTTTTCGCGCGGCGGTAGTTGCGACAAGGCTTGTCGCAGCAACTGGCGGTCTACATCGTCCTCAATCGGGCGAATCACACTATCCGGTTCGGTGCCCAGAATATCCGAAAGCAGCAATTCATTTCCATCCCAATCGGAAGAAAGTGGTTCATCAAAGGAAACTTCGGCACGATGCCCGGATACTTTGCGCAGGTGCATCAAAATTTCATTTTCAATACAGCGTGACGCATAAGTAGCCAGCTTTACATTTTTATCGGTTTTGTATGTCCCAACCGCCTTCATCAGCCCAATGGTTCCAATGGAAATCAAGTCCTCTACGCCTACGCCCGTATTTTCAAACTTGCGCGCAATGTACACCACCAGCCGCAGATTGTGTTCAACCAGCGTATCGCGTGCGGCGGCATCGCCCTCCATCAGCCGTGCAATGCAGTCGGCTTCTTCCTGCCCGACCAAGGGCGGCGGCAGCACCTCAGAACCACCTATGTAATAGATACCGCCACTGCACAGCGCACGCAGACGAACCAGCACCCGTCTGAACCATTTTTTCCATTCCATTCCTGTTCGTCTCCTTTCACACACCAATCAAACCGTCGTACCGTCCACCGGCAACCCGCTCGGCGCTGATTGCCGCCAGTGTACAGGCGGTTTGACCGCCCTCCATGTGTACCGCATCCAATCGAAATGCCAACAACAAGCCGCCGGTCTGCCCAATCGCCCGATAAGGCAGCAAACAAAACCGTGTGCGCCAAGTTTCCGGCAGTCGGGTCATCTGGTCACCCGCATTGTCGGCGCGCAATCCACTGACAATGCCCGCCAACTCGGCTGGCAGCAGTCGCGCCGCTGCATAGCGGTCGAGCAGCAAAGCCGGACGACCTGTGACCGGTTCACATAATGTGTTACCCGTATCGCACAGCAGGTGGAACCGCTCACACTTGCCAGCAAAGCATAATTCGACCGCTGCACTTGCCCGTTCCTGTCCATTCTGTCCGGCTGCGCCCCGAAACAGAAACCCACTTGCACACCAACAGAGCAGCGCGGCCGGTGCCACCACGCGAAGCGGCACATCCAGATAATATGCGCCATCCACGCGAAACACGGCACCAGTTGCCTGTCCCAACGCCATGACCGCGCCCGCACACGCACAGGATACCAGTCCAAACACAACGGCAACCCGTATCAGTCGGCCTTTGCATGGCGCAAACACCAGTGCGACCAGTCCCAATCCGGCGGCCAGCTCACACACACCTCCTTTCAGGAATGCGGTTGCCGGGAGCACGGCAAAGACTGCATAGACTGCTCCCAGCACACTGCCCGCCAACAACCGGCGGCGCGGCACAAACACCCCGGCAATTCTTGCAGTCGCGAGCAGTAAGATGTAATCCATGGCCAGATTGACCAGCGCCAATACATCCAAGTAAATGACCATGCCGTCCCTCCCTGTTTTCTAGCATAGCAGAATGGACGGGCAAATTTTGTCCAAAGCGTGACACAAAAAAATTTCCCCAAACAGGCATACCCTGTTTGGGGAAATTCGCTTAAACCAAGGTCATGGGAACAGTAAGCTGACTGCCGTTTGACAGCATCAGCACTACATTGATGGTACCCGACTTGCCCGCGGTCAGTGTATTGAGTGCCTCACGGTACAAAATAATCTGACTGCCGCTGATGGTATACTGTGTGGGCATGGACAACTGGGCATTGTCCAGCAAGACCGCCTGAACAACTACACTCTGGTCAATATTCAGGCTGATAATTACATTCTGGTTGGCGGGATTGCCTGCTGTGCTGCTAAACTGCACCGCCTGCGTGAGCAAAGATGCGCTGCCCGGTGTGGTCTGTGTCGTGTTGCCACTGGACGAGCTACCAGAAGAACCGCTATTCAGATAAATCACAGCGGTCGGATTGATACCCGTACTCATGATGACTTGTACGGTATATGTTCCACTGGACAAACCGCTAAAGGCTGCCGACAATACACGCACCGAACCGGTGACTGGGTCGTAAATGTACTGTGTCCCGCTTTGCAATACACGGTTGCCCAGCATCACCGAACGCACCGTTGCCGTGTCATCGGACACAATGCCAAACACCACATCACTTGCGACCGGCAAATTGACGGTTGCTGGCGTTAAGGTGTGATTGGGCTGGGTACGGTCAACCGAAACCACCGTACCTTGAATGGTTGCCGAAGCACCCTTGTGGAATGAGTAAATCTGCGGTTCCACAGCACACACTGCGCCGCTGGCTTCAAAGACCGCTTTTTCAATCGTACCCGTTCCCTCTATCGTCGCGGCATCCTGCACCGTGAGCTGTTCAATATACGAACCCGCCGACATCACCAACCGGTTCTTATCCGCCAATGTCACAGCGGCAAATCGTCCATCGAGCGTAACCGGCGCATTCTTATCGCCGTTGACCTCAATCTGTTTGAGTCCTGCGGCACCAGCTTGCAGGCCGTTCTGTACTAGGGTTGCTGTGCTCACGGCTGTAACTTGCTCGACCGCGGTTGTGCCGTTTGAAGTCACGCGCACTTCCCGTCCAGTAAACGGAGAACTGATGTAGAGTTCATTTGCTTTGACGTTGTTGAGCTGCACGGTGCCACCTGCGGCAATCAATCTGCCCTGCACGGTCACATCGGACAACGTAACGGTTGCCTGATTGATTCCTTCACTGATATACAGATTGCCCGGAACGGTCAGATTGGACAGCGTACACGAACTGCTGACCGTTACATTTTTGGTATCTGCATTGAGCGAAGAACTATTGTAGGATGCGCCCTGTTGGTCAAGCAGCGTGCCGGTAAAGTAATACAGCAACTTGGCTGCTTCGGCGCGTGTCACACCGCGCTGCGGTTGGAATGTGTTATCGGTGTAGCCCGTAAGATAACCGTTATCCACGCCCCATTTAATATAAGGCGCACTCCAAGTTGCAATTTTAGATTTATCGCTGAAAGAAAGCTGACTGGGTGTGACCGAACCGGCTTCTATTTTGCACAGACGTCCCAAAATGGTAATCGCCTGTTCGCGGGTGATTTCGCGGTCAGGCCCCATCTGCGTGGCAGATAAGCCCGAAATATAGCCATACTTGACCGCAATCCGCACACTTTGATAGTACCACTGACTGGAATCGACATCTTTATAAGCGCTGACATCTGCTTCTTCGGTGAATCCAAACGCGCGGTTGATGTAACGCATAAATTCTGCGCGCGAGATTTTCGTATCTGGGGTGAACTGCCCTTTTCCGTTGGCTTTGATGACGCCGTGGGCGCTCAGCGACTGAAAATATGGCGCAGACCAATGACCAGTGATATCATCTTCCAGCGCAAACGCAGTCGTACAAACACCGCTCACCGCGAGCATCAAGCTCAAGAGAATGACGGCGAGTTTCTTCCTCATATGGGTTCCCTCCCTTTGTGCATGGTAGTTATTATATCAGATTTTTCGCACTTTTTCCAGTCTAAAAGACAAATTTCAGACCGTTCGTGCATATTGCACGAACTGCCGCCCCTTGCGGCTGACGCCGCCGCAGTCGATAAGGCGGGCACGTCCCAATCCGCGCACCGTGATACGGTCACCCGGCATGACCTCTGCGTCGGGCTTCATGCACTGCATTTGATTGACAAACACCAGCCCTTTTTCAATGGCCTGCTGCATCTGCCCGCGTGATTGTCGGAACATCAGCGCCGCAACGCAGTCTAGCCGCAATGAAGCCACCGAACCTTCCCCCACCGTCTCCTGTATCTGCGGCAGGCGCAATTCGGTCAACGGCAATCGCTCCAATGTAATACGCTTGCGACCCGCTCGCAAGAAATTCATACAGATAAATTCTGCCATTTGCTCCAGCACCAGCAAATCGGCACCATCCTCGTGCAGCACAATATCGCCCAGCACCGCCCGCTCAATGCCCAAACCCATCAGCGCGCCCAAATAGTCCCGATGACTCAATGTATCGGTCGGGCTTTTGCAGGCGCGCAATAATACGAACGGACTTTGCTCTGGCTCTATGGCCTGCTGCGCCGTCATATAGTCCGGATAGCACAGCGCCACCACACGTTCGGCCTGTTCGTATCCACCCCAAAATACGGTATGGTTTTGTGCGCCGGTCTGCTGGGCAGCCTGTACACATAAGGTGCGCTCCCGCAAGTCTAAAAATCGCGTATGCGTTAAATAGTTGCGCTGCTGACTGCGTTCGTATTGGTCAAAAAACTGTTGTAACAATAATTTTTCCTGTCCGTTCTGCGCCAATGCGCGAATCACTTCATCCTGACTTTTCATAAATCCCTCCGGTATGTTGGTTCCATCTGCGGCAACTCGGATTGCACGCTTTCTTTCTATATGTGATGTTTCTCCATTTTATCACTATCAGGCTGTCTATTTGGGTCTAACGGTTGTTTGCTCTCTTATCCATGCGCTATAATAGAAATTGCCAAACGCCATTTGATATGCGAGGTTTTTTCTATGAACGATACTTCTTTGACACTTTCTGCCATCTCCGCCCAGCTGCACACCCAACGCTTGGGGCGTTGCGGGCACATTCTTTCCCGCACGGATTCCACCAACACCCAAATCAAGCAACGATTCTGCGAACAGCCTGAAGGTTTTATTCTGCTGGCAGAAGAACAGACGAGCGGGCGCGGACGGCAAGGCCGCACCTTTGTTTCTCCGGCTGGCGGTCTATATTTGTCGCTTTTACTGCATCCCGACCTGCCTTTTGACAAACTATCTTTGCTCACGCCACTGGCTGCGGTTGCGGTCTGCCAAGCGGTCGAACAGCTCTGCGGCCTGTGCCCACAAATCAAATGGGTGAACGATGTATTTTTAGGCAACCGTAAGGTGTGCGGCATCCTGACCGAATCGGCTTTCGGTCAGTTTGCCGCAAAACCTGATTATTCGGTGGTTGGCATCGGCGTCAACTTGAACCTTGACCGCACAGCCCATCCCGAACTTGCCGAAATCGCAGGCGCACTGGCAGACGAAAACATCCTTTTGCCCACGCGCGCCCAGCTTGCTGCCGCCATTCTCAATGCGTTTGAACCATGGTACGACCAACTGCTTGCCGGAAACGGGCATGAACTGGTGCAAGCCTATCGCAACCGCCTAAATTGCCTGCACAAACCCATCACAGTGGTAAGCGGTGACGCGACATATCCAGCCATATGCACCGGTTTGACCGACGAAGGAAACCTGATTGTCACCGACGAACACGGGCAACAATCGGTGCTGTGCAGTGGAGAAATTCGGATTCGATTGGAATAACCCAATCTGTAAAAATCAAAGCAAAAGCCCCATTCTTTGGAATGGGGCTTTTATATTTCTTTACGCGCTTATACTTCCATAATAATGGGCAAAATCATCGGACTGCGCTTGGTCTTTTTGAACAGATAATTGCTCAACACACTTTTCAGTGCGCTCTTGATTCCGTTCCAATCGCGCACCCCTTCATCCATGCAGCGGTCAAGCGCCATTTGTGACTGCACACGCAAATCTTCCATTAAATCTTCGGCTTCGCGCACATAGATAAAACCGCGGGAAACGATATCCGGCCCAGCGATGACCACACCGCTTTCCTGGTCGATGGTCACAACGACCACCAACAGGCCATCTTCCGCCAAATGTTTGCGGTCACGCAGAACGGCTGCGCCCACATCGCCCACGCCCAAGCCGTCAATCAGCACACGCCCTGCGGGCACCATCGGGCACAGACGTGCCGAGCGCTCATCCAACTCAATCGGGCGGCCAATTTCTGTGACGACAATATTCCGCGGGTCTACGCCCATCTCCTCAGCCAGTGCCGCATGTTTTTGCAGCATCCGGTGTTCTCCGTGCACAGGAATAAAATACTTGGGTCTGCACAGACCAATCATCAGCTTTTGTTCCTCTTGGCAGGCGTGACCGGATACATGGATAGCCGCATTGCGGTCATAAATCACTTCGGCACCCTTGCGGTACAATTCGTTGACCATATTAGACACCGACTTTTCATTGCCGGGGATGGCCGAAGCCGCAATCAGAATGCGGTCACCGGTCACAACTTCTACCTGCTTGTGGCTGGAATACGCCATACGATACAGCGCCGACATGGTTTCACCCTGCGAACCGGTCGAGACAATGCACAGCTTGTTGCGCGGATAGCGGTTAATGGTGTTGACATCAATCAGCACTTTGTTTTCGTCGTGCAGATAACCCAATTCCATCGCAACCTGTGTAATCTTCTCCATACTGCGCCCGCATACGGCTACCTTGCGGCCAAACCGCGCCGCAATGTCCAGAATCTGCTGCAAGCGGCTGACGTTAGAAGCGAATGTTGCAATGATGATGCGCTGGTCGCAGTTCTTAAAGAAATTCTCCATAGACTGTCCGACCACTTTTTCGCTGGGCGTATAGCCGCTGCGCTCGACGTTGGTAGAATCGCTCATCAGCGCCAGCACGCCTTCCCGTCCCAATTCACCGAAACGCGCTAAGTCAATCATCTCGCCATTGACCGGGGTTAAATCCACCTTAAAGTCACCGGTGTGAATGATGGTGCCCAGCGGTGTACGGATGGCAAGCGCAACCGAATCGGCAATCGAATGGTTGGTATGGATGAACTCTACCGTAAAGCAGCCCAGCTTGATGACATCTCCTGCCTTCACCGTATTCATGCGAATCTTTTCCGGCATACGGTGTTCGGTCAACTTGGTCTCAATGATGCCACAAGTCAGGCGCGTGGCGTAAATTGGGGCATTGACCTCGCGCAGCACATACGGAATTGCGCCGATATGGTCTTCATGCCCGTGGGTAATGAGATAGCCCCGCACCTTGCGCTGATTGCGCTTGAGATAGGTGGTATCCGGAATAACAAGGTCAACGCCTAACATGTCATCATCTGGGAACGCAAGTCCGCAGTCAATCACAACAATGTCGTTTCCGTACTCGATGACCGTCATGTTTTTGCCAATCTCATTGAGTCCGCCAAGCGGTATAATCTTCAATTTTTCTTTCATAATTTCGATATCACTTTCCTTTTCGCTTTCAAAAAATAGAGATTTCATTCCGGTTTTCTCCGGATTTTCTGTCTGTACGAGGCCGCACCTCAGCGCCTCCAAATTGCATTCTATGCTTTGAGCTATCCCCATTCGAGCAGACGCCATCGCGTCTCACTCTTCCGCACCGTGGGAATAAACACTATTTTTACTATACCACGTTTTTGGGTATTTGTACAGTAGGCAGCCGCCGCGCTCACCGCATCCATGCCTGCATATTGGCTTGCTGTGCGCAGTCTTTGCTGCATATTTTGTCCTCACCTTGTTATTCTATCGCATGATAAGCACAAATTTTCAAAAAAGCCAGTTACAGAATGGTTAAATTTTTTGATATTTGCGCCCGATTTTGGTTATATTAAATTTATATATTACTATTTGTAATTGAAATTTCAATTTTTTTAAAAAATCATTTGACAAAGCGATGGGCAACAGGTATGATAGCACCTACGGATTGGTAACAAAGCGGTTACAATCCAAGTTTTTTGTCCATTTATGCGTATTTTTACGCACAAACCAAGAAAAACGAGGAGAATTTTCACATGAAAATCCGATGTAGCAAGAACCTTTCTCGCATTGCCAGTATGCTCGCCCTGAGCTGTGTGCTGAGCGCTGGCAGCGCAATGGCTTATACCCTGCCGTCTATTTCCGAGAGCGCCCCCGCCACCGATGCGGTCATGGCTTCTCTGCCCTACGGCTTTCTGTCCGCTTCGGCTGAAACCGTTGTCGATTCCGCCAACGCAACCGAAGACATGCAGGCAGTACAAGACCAGTTGGAAGAGGAGGAACGTCAGGCACGCGCAGCGGCGGCGGCCGCGGCTGCTATGGCTGCCCGTCTCGATAAACTGACCAACAGTGCCGTCACACCGCGCGCGATTTACAAGAGCAGTTCTCTTGCCGCTGACAGCACGATTAAGAGCAATTTTAAAAAGCTGGGCAATTATCGTCTATCGTTCTATTGTCCGTGCTCGACCTGCAACGGTCGCTCGGATGCAAAAACCAAGCTGGGCACGCGCATGGCCGAGGGCCGCACGATTGCAGTTGACTCCAGTATTATCCCGCTCGGCAGCCGCGTTTATATCGACGGCTACGGCGTATTTATCGCAGAAGATACCGGCGGTGCAATTAAGGGAAACCGCATTGATGTATGTGTAGCAAATCATAGCCGCGCTTATGAGTTGGGCATTGATTATGCAGATGTCTATTTAATCGGTTAAGTTACAAATAAGTTACAAATTTTAGCCGTTTTCATATATTTTGAACTTTTAGGGCGTTAAAAACGCCCTTTTTATTTATTTGTAAGGAAATTCTTGCAATTTTGAAAATTATATGCTATACTATATGCAATTGTGAAGCAAACGGCAGCCCGCTGCCAGCGTCGCAAGGCGGCGTTTCCCACCAAATATAAGAGGAGAAATTTTGAATGAAAATTCTGAGTGTAAAAACAATCCTGCGCGGCGTTTCTGCCTTTGCGCTCTGTGCTTCGCTCAGCCTTGGTACTGCCTTGGCTTATGCGGGCGACCCTGAACTTGCTTTCACCGCAGCAGACCCCAGAACTACCGCTTCTGCAACCGTCCAGAACACTTCTGCTATCGCTGCTTCGGCTCCCGTTGCAACAGCTGTTGCTTCTAACCGCATCGAGCAAATCAAATCGGGCGATATCGTACCGCGCACGGTTGCCAAATCCGCCGAGCTGGCGGCTGATGCTTCCATTCAGCAGAACTTTAAAGACCTCGGTTCGTTCCGTCTGTCCTTCTACTGCCCTTGCGCACAGTGCTGCGGCGAGAGCTTTTCCGGTAAAACCAAGATGGGTACAACGGTCACCGAAGGCCGCACCATTGCCGTAGACTCCAGCATTATCCCGCTGGGCAGCCGCGTTTATATTGATGGCTACGGTGTTTTCGTTGCCGAAGATATCGGCGGTGCCATCAAGGGCAATAAAATCGACATTGCGGTTAGTGAGCATGACCAAGCATACGCACTCGGCATTGACACCGCAGATGTCTATTTGATTGGTTAATTCTACTCTTACATATAAACTCTTATAGGGCGCATCTTGCGTCCTTTTTTCTTTTGTCCCCTCACCTTGCACCCGGTCTGGATTTCTGTTATAGTATCTTTATACTATTTTATCGAAAGGGAGACATGGAACATGAATGCGGCCACCCGGCGTGAAAAAATTGTGCAGCAATTACAGCAGGCAGATAAGCCGCTTTCGGCAACCGCACTCGCTGCCCTGTTCTCGGTCAGCCGTCAAATTATTGTGGGCGATATTGCACTGTTGCGCGCGGCTGGCATTGCCATCACAGCCACCCCGCGCGGCTATGTGTTGGAGCGCCCCTCCAAACAAACTTATTTGGAAACCAGCATTGTCTGTGAACACAGCGACGACCGTTTGGCGGAAGAATTGTACACGGTTGTGGATTTGGGCGGTGCGTTGATTGATGTAACGGTTGAGCACTCGATTTACGGGCAAATCTGCGCGCCGCTGCATATCTTTTCCCGATTTGACGCCGACGCCTTTTTGCACAAACTGCAAACCGAACAGGCGCGCCCACTATGCAACCTGACTGGCGGTATCCATCTGCATCGCCTGCGCTGTCCCAATGAGCAGGTACAAGCCCGCATTTTAACCGCATTACAAGAAAAAGGGCTGTTGCTCTCAAAATAAAATGTTTACGCGGCCGTATAAACGGCCGCGTTTTATTGTCCGGTTTTCTGTCTTGACACCTATCTATATATCTGATATGATAGTTTACAGTTCGGTGCCCGACACCGATTGGTTGTTCTTACAGAAAAAGGAGTCTCTATTATGTCCAGTCAAAAACTTTACCGCATGGTCGTCGCCGCACTGTTGTGCGCCGTCGGCATCCTCATCCCTATGTTCTCCCCCATCAAGATTCAGCTTGACCCGGCTTCGTTCACACTCGCCAGCCATGTCGCACTGTTTCTTGCTATGTTTGTCTCTCCCGGTGTCGCCGTTGCGGTTTCCATCGGCACGACACTTGGATTTTTCCTCGCCGGATTTACGCTTCCGGTTGTGCTGCGTGCAGCCAGTCAGGTTGTATTTGCCGTTCTCGGCGCGTGCTACATCCAAAAGCACCCCGAAGCCGCTTTACATCCTGCCAAGCCACAAAATCTGCTGTTCAGCTTTTTGATTGGTATTGTACACGGCGTATGTGAAGTGCTCGTGGTGGTACCGCTGTACTTCGGCGGTTCTATGGCTGCTTATGAAGCCAAGGGCTTCTTTGTAAGCGTCGTTCTGTTGGTCGGCGTTGGCACGGTCATTCACTCTATGGTCGATTTCGGCATTGCCTCGGTCATCTGGGCACCACTTCGTCAAGTCATGCGCCCGGTTGCGGTACAGCCCATTTCCACCCCTGTTCTTAAAAAATAATTTCTTTCTGCTTCTTTCAAAAGAACCGGCAAAGATGCGTTCACGCATCCTTGCCGGTTCTTTTTTAATGCGCCCACCCCGAAAGCACTTTCAGTTTTTTTCCCTTTTCTGTCAAAAAGCTGCGGAATTTGAAACCGCTTTCTAAATGCTCAAAATCGCTTGCTTTTCGCTATATATGCGTTAAAATGTAGTCAATTACTTCACAAAAGCCGAGTAAGATTGCAATCGAAATACGCGCGCGCCCAAACCCTGATGTGAAGCCAATGCGCCAGCGGCGCACAACAAAAAATCTATTTTTAGAAGGGGGCTTTTTTCCATGGGCTTTTTCAAGAAGAAAAAGAAAGAGACTATCCTCAAAGCGTTTGCCACCGGTAAGGTCATCGCGCTCAAGGATGTCAAAGACGAAATGTTCTCTGCCGGATTGATGGGGCCGGGCATTGCGATTGAATCGGACGACGGCAAGTATTACAGCCCGGTCAATGGTATGATTACCATGCTGTTCCCGACCAAACATGCACTTGGTCTCAAAAGCGAGGATGGGCAGGAACTCCTGTTGCACATCGGTATTGACACGGTTGCCCCCAAAGGCGAAGGGTTCACCGCCTTTGTACAGGACGGTCAAAAAGTATCTGCTGGTGACCCGCTGCTGTCTGCTGACCTTGATTTCCTGCGCAGCAAGGGACTGGAAACCACAGCTATTTTATGTATCACCGAACCCAAAGAACCCCAGACATCCTTTACCGCACAAGATACAGTAAAGGCCGTACAGGACAACATCGCAACCATCACACTTTGATGCACAGGAAGGAGAACATCATGGTACTAGACAACCTAAAAGGCAAGCTCATTGTTTCCTGTCAGGCGCTGCCTGAAGAACCGCTCCATTCCAGTTATATCATGTCGCGCATGGCAGTTGCCGCCAAAGAGGGCGGTGCAGCCGGGATTCGCGCACAGTCGGTCGAAGATATCAACGCCATCATGGAAGTATGTGACCTGCCCATGATTGGCATTATCAAGCGCAATTATCCGGACAGTGATATTTACATCACAGCCAGCAAAAAAGAAGTGGAAGAATTGCTGACCACCGGCTGCCAAATCATCGCGCTCGACGCAACCGACCGCAAGCGCCCCAATGGGGAAACCACTGAGGAACTGGTGGCGCTCATCCATGCGGCAGGCCGTTTGGCAATGGCAGACTGTTCCACCTATGAAGAATGTGTCAAGGCGCAGGAAATCGGCTTTGACATGGTTTCTACGACGCTGTGCGGCTACACGCCGTACTCCAAAAAAATTGACGGGCCGAATTTTGCGCTGCTCAAGCAGTGCGTGGACACGCTCACGGTTCCGGTCATCGCAGAGGGTAAAATAAACTCGCCCGAAGATTTGCGGCGTGTCTATGAAGAATGTGGGGTATTCAGTGCGGTCGTTGGCGGTGCCATCACCCGTCCGCAGCAGATTACCGCGCGCTTTGTGGGGGTTTTAAAGAAAGAGGGGTAAACGTACATGTTCAAATATCTGCAAAAAGTCGGTAAATCGTTCATGCTGCCCATCGCCATTTTGCCAGCAGCCGGCCTGCTGCTTGGTATCGGCGGTGCGTTTTCCAGTGAGGCCACGATTGCGGCCTATCCCATGCTGGATGTCTATTTCCTGCAAGTCATTTTCCAAATCATGTCGGCTGCCGGCAATGTCATCTTTGGCAATCTGTCGCTGCTGCTGTGTATCGGTCTGTGTGTCGGCCTTGCCAAGAAGGACAAAGGCACCGCAGCGCTTGCCGGTGTCGTCGGCTTCCTGGTCATGAATGGCACCATCTCTGCCATGCTGTCTATCTTCAACCCCGAAGGCAATGCGATTGATACCGGCGTTATCGGCGCGTTGGTCATGGGTCTGATTGCGGTCACGCTACACAACCGTTATCAAAATATCCAGCTTCCGCAGACATTGGGCTTTTTCGGTGGCTCGCGCTTTGTGCCGATTGTCACTTCGGTTTCGGCTATCTTTGTCGGCGCGGCATTCTACATCATCTGGCCGCCCATTCAGGGACTGCTCGTACAAACCGGTGACCTGATTGCATCGGCTGGCGCGGTCGGCACCTTCTTCTATGGCTTCCTGATGCGTCTGTGCGGCGCAGTCGGCCTGCACCATATGATTTACCCGATGTTCTGGTACACCGAACTGGGCGGCACCGAGCTGGTCAACGGCGTTCAGGTCGTTGGTGCACAGAAAATCTTCTTTGCACAGCTCGCAGACCCCAACCATGTCGGTCTGTTCACCGAAGGCACCCGATTCTTTGCCGGTCGTTTTGCAACCATGATGTTTGGTCTGCCGGCCGCTTGTCTGGCAATGTACCACTGTGTCACCAACCCGGACAAGAAAAAATATAAGGGCATTTTCCTCGGCGTTGCGCTGACCTCCTTCATCACCGGTATCACCGAGCCGTGTGAATTCATGTTCCTGTTCGTATGCCCGCCGCTGTATGTGGTTCACTCGCTGCTGGATGGCTTGTCCTTCTTCGTAGCCGACGTGCTCAACATTTCTATCGGCAACACGTTCTCAGGCGGTATCATCGACTTCCTGCTGTTTGGCGTGCTGCAAGGCAATGACAAGACCAACTGGATTCTGGAACTTCCGGTCGGCGCAGTCTGGGCGGTTCTGTATTATTTCGTGTTCCGCTTTGCCATCACCAAGTTCAACATTGCAACGCCCGGCCGCGGCGATGACGATGAAGACGGTGAAGTCAAGGTCGAAACCAAGTCGTCTCTGCGCGCTGACGCTGCCATTATTCTGGAAGCACTGGGCGGTCGTGAAAACATCGAAGACGTCGATGCCTGCATCACCCGCTTGCGCGTTGCCGTCAAGGACAGCAGCAAGGTCGATAAAGAGACGCTCAAAAAAGTGGGCGCAACCGCTGTGCTCGATGTACAAGGCGGTATTCAGGCCATCTATGGCGCAAAAGCCATCTTGTATAAAAACGAAATCAATGATATCCTTGGAGTAGCGGATTGATGGTCAGGGGATGCCGGAAAAATCATCCGGCATCCCCGCTTTCATTCCTGTAAACACACTGCATGAGGGGAAACACATATGAAATTGCTATTCAAAAAAATTGTGTCCTACGCGATTGATTATCTACTGGTTGCTGGTCTGGGCGGCATTTACGCCTTTTGTGCCAATGTCTTTTACCTCAATCCGGAAACGCAAAGTCAAGCCACCCTCATGCTGGTGTGCGCGTTTATCACGGTCATCCTGCTCACCTGTTACATTCCCACCAAATGCGGCGGTCAGACCATTGGACAAAAATTGATGCGTCTGCGTGTTGTCAACAAAAGCGGGAAAAACCGCACTTACTGGCAAAGTTTTTTGCGGGAATGTCTGGTTAAAATTTCTTTTGCGCCGCTGTTTGTTCCATTTTCCATCGTTTACTATGTGATTTATCTGCTCATCATGCAGCGTAATCCCAATGGAGAACTGGCGCACGACCTACTGCTAAAAACGACCGTGGTTGCAGCATAATATCAATCATCCACTTTCAA
>LHCFR01400__coassemble_910_pt1 | contig 32969 bp, 29 predicted proteins | sample LHCFR01400__metabat2_low_PE_032 | metagenome-assembled genome bin LHCFR01400
TGCAATGTTTGCCGGGGCATACTGGATAGAGGGAATTTGACCAAAGGGGAATTGGTCAGAAAAATGAAAAAGTGAGAAAAACAGTGATAGAGTGAGTAAACAAGAGAAAAGTTGGGATTTCATTCGGCTCATTCCGCATAAAGGTCAAAAAAGGTCAGAAATTTCGCTTGCCTTTTTGCCCGAATGGATTATAATAAGAATCACAAGGTCAGGAAAGGTCAGAAAGAAAAGACCCCCCTCCCCTTGCAACAGAGAAAAAGAATCGAGGTCACGCTTATGAAAATGTCCGATACCATTGCCGCCTTTATTTTGGAGTGCCTGTCGGACGGCGGCGGCGTTGCCGAGCTTCAGCGGCGCGGGTTGGCCGAGCGCTTTTCATGCGTGCCCAGCCAGATAAACTACGTCATTGAAACGCGGTTTACCCCAGAAAATGGCTATCTAGTCGAGTCCCGACGCGGCGGCGGCGGTTATATCCGCATCGTGCGCGTGCAGGACGACAAACAGCGCATGTTGCTTGAAGCGGCACGCGCGGCAGGCGGTCAGCTCACCCAGAACGAAGCCGCACGGCTCATTCGTTCGTTTTTGTCCATCGGGCTTTTAACATCGCGCGAGAGCAAATTGCTCATGGGCGCGTGTACCGATGGCGCACTGTCCGAGATTGCCCCCGAACACCGCGACCGGATTCGAGCCGCCGTGTTCCGGTGCGCGATATTGGGGTTGACCACCTAAAGTTCTTTCGTAAATCAAATCTTTCGTCATAGATAAAAGGAGTGGAATGGTTATGTTGTGCCAGAACTGTGGAAAAAAAGAAGCAACCATGTATTTCAGACAGAATATCAACGGGCAGACCAAGGAATTAAACCTGTGCCCGGACTGTGCCAAGGAATTGGGCGTGCAAGACCAGTTCGCCCATAGTTTTCAGTCGGCATTCGCCAAGCCGTTCGGCAGTTGGTTCGATGACGACCCGTTTTTCAGTCAGTCATTCCCGTCGCTGTTCGGCGCACCGTTCAGCCAGGCGGCACAGCTTGGTTCGGGTCGGCGCTGTCCGACCTGCGGCATGACCGAATCCGAGCTTCAGCACACCGGCAGAGCCGGTTGTGCCGAGTGTTACAACATTTTCGACGACATCTTGACCCCATACATCCGCAAATTGCAGGGCGCGACCGCCCATGTCGGCACGGCGCCTCATCCGCAAAATGATACACAGCCTGTGGAAAACCCAACGGCGGCGTTCAAGACCAAGTTGGAACAGGCCATCAAGCAGGAAAATTATGAGGAAGCCGCGCGGCTGCGCGACGAGATTCGTCGATTGGAGGGTGAACAACATGCGTAACTTTTCGATTCATGGCGGCTTTACCGGACTTGCCGCATCGACCCGCGTGCGTTTGGCGCGCAACGTAAAAGGATATCCGTACCGCGGTTTGACACCCGGCCAACTGGACGAAATCGCCCATAAGGTTTGGGATGCCCTGTCCACCGCTCCGGCGGCGTCGCACGGCCTCAGCCTGACCGATGTGCGTGCGGGCAGTGAACAGGCCATGCAGCTTGTCGAACGGCATATGATTTCGCCTGAGTTTGCCCGCAAGGGCGGCAAGCTCATCGCCTCTGAAAGCGGCGACATTGCCATTATGCTGGGCGAAGAAGACCACATCCGCCTGCAAGTCATGGGCGAAGGCCTGTGCCCCAAGGAGTGCATGGAGACTGCCAAGCGGCTGTCCGACCTGATTGAAAGCCAAGTGCCCTTTGATTATAGCGAACGGCTGGGCTACTTGACCGCCTGCCCGTCCAATCTGGGTACCGGTCTGCGCGTATCGGTTATGCTGCACTTGCCGGTGCTGACCCGTTCGGGCGCGGTCGAACGCATGATAAACTGGGCGGCGCGTCAGGGCTTCACCGTGCGCGGCGCTTACGGCGAAGGTTCACGCGCAGCGGGTGGTTTTTATCAGATTTCCAACCAAATCACCTTGGGCCTGAGCGAACAGGCCATTACCGAAAAGCTGATTTCGGTTGCCACCGAAGTCATCGACCAGGAAAAGAAAGCGCGTGAGCAGCTGCGCACAGCCAATCAAGACGGTCTGTTTGATGCGGTTGCCCGTGCGGCAGGCGTTCTGCAATATGCCCGCCTGCTGTCCTCCGACGAAGCAGCATCGTGTATTTCCAACGTGCTGATTGGTCTGCAAATGGGCTATCTGACCGGTGTTTCTGCGGCCGACCTCATCGAAGCCGAACAGCAAACCCGCCCCGCCCTGTTGGCAGGCGACCCGGCAGCACGCGACCGCATCCGCGCCGAACGGCTGCGTGAGGTCACAAGCGGCTTACACGTCACCGCGTAACCGCTCCCCTATTTTGTTTGAAAATTCCCTGTTTCTCCTGAAAGGAGTGTTTGCATATGTCTTATTACAATCGTTTTACCGACCGCGCTTCGGCAGTGCTCCAGCTTGCGCAGGAAGCAGCCGGACGCATGGGTCATAATTATGTCGGCTCGGAGCACCTGCTCGACGGCCTGCTGCTTGAGGGCAGCGGCATGGCGGCTAAGGTGCTGACCGATGCCGGTATCACCGTGGAACTCGTTGAACAGCAGATTGAAAAATTGGTGGGCTTTGGCGCGCCCGACCCGTCCGCCCCGCAGGGTCTGACCCCGCGCACCAAGCGCGTGCTGGAACTGGCGATTGCATCGGCGGCACAGTTGGGGCACAACTATGTGGGCACCGAGCACTTGTTGTTCGGTCTGCTGCAAGAGGGTCAGAACGTCGCCATTACCATTCTAACCGCATTGGGCGCGGATGTGCGCGCCATGCTGCAAACGCTGGCGCAGCAGATGGGTGAAACCCAGTCGTCCGCGTCGGGCAAGTCGAATGGAGCAGCCGAACCGGCTGCAAACGGCGGGGTCGGCAAGGCGCTTTCGCAGTACGGCAAGGACTTGACCCAAGCCGCCCGCGATGGCAAACTTGACCCGGTTATCGGCAGAAGTAAGGAAATCGACCGCGTGATTCAGATTTTGTCGCGCCGTACCAAGAACAATCCGGCATTGGTTGGCGACCCCGGCGTTGGCAAGACCGCCGTAGCCGAAGGGCTTGCTCAAAAGATTGCATCGGGCGACGTACCTGAAAACCTGAAAGATAAAAAGCTGATTGCCCTTGACCTGACCGGTATGATTGCGGGCGCGAAGTACCGCGGCGAGTTTGAAGAGCGCATCAAAGCGGTCATCAAGGAACTGCAAAAGGCAAAGAATGTTATTTTGTTCATCGACGAACTGCACATGATTGTGGGCGCGGGCGCGGCAGAAGGCGCAGTCGATGCCGCCAATATCCTGAAACCAGCCCTTGCACGCGGAGATATTCAGGTCATCGGCGCAACCACGCTGGACGAATACCGCAAGCACATTGAAAAGGATTCGGCGCTGGAGCGCCGCTTCCAGCCGGTCACGGTCAACGAACCCACACCGGAAGAAGCTGTTCAGATTTTGAAAGGTCTGCGCGACCGCTACGAAGCCCATCACGGCATTAAGATTTCGGATGAAGCAATCGACGCGGCGGTTAAACTGTCGGTGCGCTATGTCTCCGGCCGTCAGCTTCCCGATAAGGCGATTGACCTTGTGGATGAAGCGTGTTCGCGTGTGCGCATGCAGGCTATGACCCCGCCGGCTGATTTGAAGTCGTTGGAAGATGAAATCAGCGCATTGACCGCACGCAAGGACGAGGCAGTACGCGCACAGGACTATGAACAGGCCGCCAAACTGCGCGATGAGGAGAGTACCAAGAAAGCCGAGGCCGAAAAACAGCGCAAGGCGTGGGAGGAATCCAAGGCGACGGCGCGCGACACGGTTTCGGAAGATGATATTGCCGAGGTTATCGCAGGCTGGACGGGTATCCCAGCGGCACGTTTGACCGAGGACGAAGGCCAGCGCCTGCTGCATCTTGAGGACACCCTGCACGCCCGTGTGATTGGGCAGGATGAAGCGGTCAGCGCGGTTGCGCGTGCGATTCGGCGCGGCCGTGTAGGTCTGCGCGACCCCAAGCGCCCGATTGGTTCGTTTATCTTCCTTGGGCCGACCGGCGTGGGCAAAACCGAGCTGTGCAAGACGCTTGCCGAAGCACTGTTCGGGGATGAAAACGCCATGCTGCGCTTTGATATGTCCGAATATATGGAAAAACACAGCGTTGCGCGCATGATTGGTTCGCCTCCGGGCTATGTTGGCTACGACGAGGGCGGCCAGCTCACCGAGAAGGTCAGAAGAAAACCGTATTCGGTCGTGCTGTTCGATGAGATTGAAAAGGCACACCCCGACGTATTCAACATCCTGCTGCAAATTCTGGAGGACGGCCAGTTGACTGACGGTCAGGGACGCAAGGTGGACTTTAAGAATACCGTGCTGATTATGACTTCCAACATCGGCGCTCAGAAGATTACCGGCAAAGGCCGTAAGACCTTGGGCTTTGGCGGCGACGACAAGCCGCAAGGCGAACAGACCTTTGAGGAAATCAAGAAAGAAGTGCTTTCCGACCTCAAGGAAGCGTTCCGCCCCGAACTCATCAACCGTATTGATGAAATCATCGTGTTCAACCGCCTGACCGAAGAAGAAATCGGCAAGATTGCAGATGGTATGCTGGCGCAGGTGGCAAGCCGTATGGACGAAATGGAACTGACGATGGACTGGACACCCGAAGCGCGTGCCCATCTGGTCAAAGCCGGATTCGACCCGATTTATGGCGCCCGTCCGCTCAGACGCGCCATTCAGTCCGAGGTAGAAGACCTGGTTGCCGAGGACTTCCTGCGCGGCACCGTGCAGCGCGGTCAACACGTCACACTGGACGAGCGGGACGGCAAACTGGTATTGCAAGCCAAAGAATCATCGGTGGATGAAGCAAAATCCCAATCGTAACAATACGCCGTCGGCAGACGGCACAAAAAGCCCGCTCCTTATCGGAGCGGGCTTTTTTATCGCCTTATTTTCTGCCCAGTAAGCGGCGGGCAAAGCCTTTTAACTTTTCTACCCCACTCACCTTTGTATAGTCGGCTACAACAACCGCGAGCGGCTCATTTTGTAACCGCTTCATGGCTTCGGCGCGCTGGGGATGGTCGTGCGCCGAGGTCGTGACCGCGGGATTGTACTGCACCGCCTGCGCGAACGAAACCGACTTGCTTTCTACGCGGTCAGCCAGCGCGGCAAGCGCCTGTTTGCCCTGCTCGGTCTGCACCAATACCACCGAAGTGCCCTTGTCGTCGTCCAGTTCGGGCAAAATCTTTTCAATGCCCCAAAAATCGCCCAGCGTCAAATCGGCATAACCGCCGGTCTTGGCGGGGCAGTCGGTACACGACGGACGATTGTACAGGTCACGCAAAAAGCCTTTCATGTACGGGTCATCCATGACCGGTCGAAGGAGTTCCTTGCCATCCACAAAATAGTTGGTGGCATAGTGCTTCCAGCTCTGCCGCTTGTCGCGTAAGCGCACGTCGGACACCTCACCCAGTTCGCGCAGATTTTTGCGCCAGATTTCGGGGGCGGGCACACCGTGGCACACGATGGCGACCAACAGCACGCGGTCGGCATCGGCACCCAGATAGCGCTTTAACCCCGCCGTCTGGCAGGGCGTGCCCGAAAACAGCACAGGGGTACCGTTGTCCACCAAGTCCCGAATCTGGCGGAAGGTGTCGCCCAAATCGGACTGGACATATTTTGCGCCGCGCATCAGCTCAACGCCGGTTTCGTCCCAAACGATAGCATGGCGCACTTCAAATTCGTCATCGTAGACCGCGCCGCACACCGCGCCGCCCCGGTTCAGAACGTCGGTGGCGAGCAGCGAGAACAGACCGCCGGACGAAGAAAACCGGCGTAAAATATCGTCCTTGGCGCGGGCAGCCATAGCCAGCGGCTGCGGCGGGTCAGAAACGCGGTTGCGGCACGGGCACACCGCTTCACAGGCATCGCAGCCGATGCACAGTTCGGGATTGACGACCGGATAGCAAAAGCCCTCGTCATCCGGTTTCATGGTAATACAGTTTTGCGGGCAGACCGATACACAGGCGGTACAGCCACAGCATTGGGTTTTATCGGTAATTTGAATCATAACAAGAACGCCCCTTTTTTTGCCAGCGCATGGCGGCTCGAATCAAACAGAAATGTTGCGACAGTGCACGAAAAAAGCGAGAAATGACCGCAGACCCCGCGCAAGCGCAAGAAAAAGTAGCATATTTGCCATGCAGTCATTATATCATAGCAAGCGGAAAATGCAAGAGCCGCCGACACACTGGTTACAATAGACAAAAAAGATGGTAAAAATTCGGATATTTTTTTCGGGAATATGGGGGACAAAATGGCAGATTCTGTCGTCTATATTAGTAGATGGCAAAAAAAGGGGGAACTGTTCATGCCGATTCCATTCAAACGAAATACCGGTTATCTGCTGGCGTATGGTTCATTGACGGCAGCCGGATTGCTGATGCTGCTCTATCTGCGCGCGGCATGGTCGTCCCCATTGCCCGCTGCTTTGTATGGTGCCTTGGGTGTACTGCTCGCCCTGTGCGTGCTGTGCGCATTGGTGCTAGCGGCTGACAGCGTGCGGCTGTTGTTGCAGCCGGGTACATGGCGGGTGCGCTGGTGGAAAATCATACTGGATTTGCTGCCGCTTGCCCTGCTGGTTGGATTTTGGATGCTGTAACGGCTGCGCCGGTGGTGCGCGAGAGCCGAGAAAGGGATAGAGCCAATCCATGAACCATTTTATTGAAAGATTGCCCGCGGTCTGCTGTTTGAGCGCCGCCATGCTGCTGTTCGCAGTCGTGACCGAAGGGTTTTCCGTCCACTGGGACACCGGGCGTCCATTTCTGTTGTTTTTACAAAAGGTTGTGGCGGTCGAATGGGGCTTTGCCGTGCTCACCGGCATCGGTTTGAGTATTTGCCGCGCACGAACACGGCGGCAGGCGGTCGGTATTGTGCTGACGACCGTGTTGATTACCGCAATTTGGACGGGCGTAGAACTGTACCGCCTGCTGTCGGTGGCACATCAGCCCGATATCGTCACCCGCGTGGACTTATCGCACCATCTGCCCTGTTTTGTGCTGGCGCTGGTGGGCACACAGCTTTTGTGCCGGGCCTGTCGCCGGGCGGTGCTGCTGGATTTTGCCGCGTTCGGACTGAGTTTTTTGATATTTTGGCTGCCCACGCTGCTGTTTGGCTGGGGTATCAGTTCCTGTTTTTTCGACACCATTTGTATGACAACAACCTTGTTCGCCCTGCTGGGCGTGGACTTGGTGCGCGATGCGCTGCCGCTGTGCGCGCAGCGCCGCACACATAAACGATAGCCTCCTATTACCTCCCCCCTTATTTTATAAAAAGCCAAACGACCGCTTTTCAGCGGTCGTTTGGCTTTTTTTCTGCCCGACTGGCAGGACTGGGACGGCGTACCGCATTGTCCTGAAAGCGGAAGAAGTTGGGATGATGGCGCGACTGGGTGTATTCAAACATGACCCCATCCCCGTTATAGGTCTGACTGCTGACCACAGCCAGACAGTTACAGTCGGCCATATCCAAATATTGCAAATCAAGCGCGGTGGCGCGTTCAACCGTAACCACACGCTTGCTGTTGATGATAGACACCTGCAATTCTTGCTCTAAGTATTGATAAATGGAACCGGCGGCGATTTCGGCGGTCAGCCCGCGCGCCACATCCTGTCGAAAATAGCTGTGATTGAGAATCAGCGGTCGATTGTTGAGATAATGCAGGCGCTGAAGATAATAGACCGGCGTGCCGGGTGCAAAACCGGTGCGCTGGGACAGCATTTCATCCACTATCAGCGACTCAAAATGCAAAATTTTGCTGGACGGGTGCCAGTGGATGCGGGCAGCCGACTCGGCAAACGACTCGATAGAGCCAAGTGTAAAGGTCGCCTGTCCGGTGGGTTCAAAGATGCAGCGCACCCCTTTGCCCTGCATGGTTTGAACGTAGCCCACGCGCACCAGCTCGGCAACCGCGCGGCGCAGCGTGTTGCGGGAGCAGTCAAGCTCGCCTATCAGGGTGTGTTCGGAGGGCAAAAGCGCCTGTGGCGGGTAAAGCCCCGATTCAATTTTCTCTTTCAGTATCCGGTAAATTTGTTCATACTTTGCCTTTGGCATGATAATTCCTCTTATATTGTGAAGCAAAAAAGTCAAAATTCGTGATAAAACACAAGCCTATTATAGCGCACAATGCGCCGCTTGCCAATCCTATAAACAGCCGTTTGACGGCGGGGCTTGGGCAGAACCGCCAAAAAAATTTTTATTTTTTGTGGATTCGGCTTCTTGTTTTTGCACGGGCAAAGGGGTATGTTATCTATAACAGATAACTTGTTTAAACAAGTTGGACAGAAAAAGAAGAAAGCGAGATTGGAGGAACCATTCATGGCAAAATACCAGGACGCCGTTCGTGTGCTTTTGGACGAAATCGGCGGCAAAGGCAACATCCAAGCGGTGTCACACTGTATGACCCGTATGCGCTTTGTGCTCGTTGACCCCGCCAAGGCCAACGCTAAAGCAATCGAAGCCATCCCCTGTGTCAAGGGCACCTTCACACAGGCCGGTCAGTATCAGGTCATCATCGGCAACGACGTGGCAGACTTTTATCAGGAGTTTACCGCCTATGCGGGCATTGAGGGCGTGAGCAAGGACGCAGTCAAGAGCGCCGCCAAGACCAACCAGAACCCGGCACAGCGTATTATGGGCGCATTGGGCGAGATTTTCGCCCCGATTATCCCGGCTCTTATCTGTGGCGGTTTGATTTTGGGCTTCCGCAACCTCATCGGTGAGGTTGACCTGCTCAACGGCCGCACCCAGTCGCTTGCCGACGTGTCCCAGTTCTGGAGCGGCATGTATAGTTTCCTGTGGCTCATCGGTGAAGCCATTTTCCATTTCCTGCCGGTCGGTATCGTGTGGTCTATCACCAAAAAGATGGGCACGACCCAGATTTTAGGTATTGTACTGGGCTTGACGCTGATTTCTCCCCAGTTACTGAACGGTTTTTCGGTCGCCACGACTGCCCCGCAAGATATCCCGGTTTGGGATTTCGGCTTCGCACAGGTGCAGATGATTGGCTATCAAGGTCAGGTCATCGCGGCGATTCTAGCCGGATTTGTGCTGGTTTATCTGGAAAAGTTCTTCCAAAAGATTTGCCCCGAAGTCATTCGCATGGTTGTCGTGCCGTTCTGCGCACTGGTTCCGGCGGTCATCATCGCACACACAATCGTCGGCCCGATTGGCTGGAAAATCGGTGACTTCATCGCAAATATCGTCAATATGGGCTTGGCTTCCCCGCTCAAGCTGCTGTTTGCCGGCGTATTCGGCCTGCTCTATGCACCGGTTGTCATGACCGGTCTGCACCACATGACCAACGCCATCGACTCCCAGTTGGTCAACACCTACGGCGGTACAAATTTGTGGCCAATGATTGCGCTTTCCAACATCGCGCAAGGCTCGGCAGTTCTGGCCATGACCATCCTGCAAAAGCGCAACGAGCGCGCCCAGCAGATTAACATTCCGGCTTGCATCTCGTGCTATCTGGGCGTTACCGAACCGGCGCTGTTCGGTGTCAATATGAAATACGGTTTCCCGCTGCTGTGCGGCATGATTGGTTCGGCTTGCGCGGCGATGATTTCGATTGGCACCGGTGTCACTGCTATTTCGATTGGTGTCGGCGGCCTGCCCGGTATCCTGTCCATCTTCCCCGAATATTGGGGCAGCTTCCTGCTTGCGATGGCGACCGCCATTGTGGTTCCCTTTGTTTTGACCTTTATCGTGGGCAGCCGCAAGTTGTCGGCTGAGGTGCGCGGCTTGGAGCAGCCCGCACCGGCGGCACCGGCTGCGGCAGCACCCGCACAGCCGTCCACCCCTTCCACCCAGCAGCCCACTTCGATTGAACTGAAAGCCATTGCCGACGGCCACACAATCGCGCTGTCCGCCGTGCCCGACGATGTATTTTCTCAGGGCATTATGGGCGACGGTATGGCATTTGAGCCGACCGGCAACACGATTTACGCACCGGCGGATGCCGAAGTCACCGTCGTGATGGCAGATTCCAAGCACGCCTGTGGTTTGCGGCTGGACGACGGCACCGAACTGTTGATTCACGTCGGTGTGGACACCGTGGACATGCACGGCGACGGCTTTACCCTGCATGTCGCACAGGGCGACCGCGTACGCACCGGAGATGCCCTTATCACCTTCTCTCCCGACAAAATTGCGGCTGCCGGACACCCCAAGACCACCATTTTGGTTGTCACCGAGCCGGGTGACCACAAACTGACCGTTTACACCGACCAGGATGTGCAGCACGGCCAGAGCAAAGCGGCGGTGCTGGACTAAGACAAGGAGGTTTGCAAGATGAAAGACTTTCGCAAGAGCGTGATTTATCAGATTTATCCCAAGTCGTTTTATGACACCAACGGCGACGGTCTGGGTGATTTGCCCGGCGTGACCGCCAAACTGGACTATTTGCAGGCGCTGGGCGTGGATTATATCTGGATGACCCCGTTTTTCGTGTCGCCTCAGCGCGATAACGGCTATGATGTTGCCGATTATTGCCGCATTGACCCGCGTTTTGGCACGATGGAGGACTTTGAAACGCTGTGCCGCGAGGCCAAGGCACGCGGTATTCGCGTGATGCTGGATATGGTGTTTAACCACACTTCGACCGAGCACGAGTGGTTTCAGAAAGCCCTTGCAGGCGACCCGGTTTATGAAGATTTCTACATCTGGAAAGACGGCGACCCGGACACCCCGCCCAACAACTGGCAGAGCAAGTTTGGCGGCAGCGCATGGGCGTATGTGCCCGAAAAGGGCAAGTGGTACTTGCACCTGTTCGACCGCACACAGGCAGATTTGAATTGGGAAAATCCGGCGGTGCGGCAGGCAGTGCAGCAGGTGATTCGGTTCTGGATGGACAAGGGCGCCAAGGGCTTCCGCTTTGACGTTATCAACCTGATTAGCAAGAGCGCGTTTGACAGCGACGACCAAGGCGACGGCCGCCGATTCTACACCGACGGGCCGCGGATTCATGAGTACCTGCGCGAGCTGCACGCCGCGACCTTTGGCACCGATGCCGAGATTATCACCGTGGGCGAAATGTCCAGCACGACAATGGAGCATTGCTACCGCTACGCGGGCGCCGATACCGGAGAATTGTCCATGGTCTTTTCGTTCCACCACCTCAAAGTCGATTTTGTCGGAAATGAAAAGTGGGTGCTTGTGCCGTTCGACTTCGGCAAACTCAAAGACATCCTGTTTTCGTGGCAAACCGGCATGTCCGACCACAACGCATGGAACGCGGTGTTCTGGTGCAATCATGACCAGCCGCGTGTCGTATCGCGCTTTGGTGATGAAGGCGAATATTGGAAGCCGTCGGCTAAGATGCTGGCAACCGTGGTACACTGTCTGCGCGGCACGCCCTACATCTATCAGGGCGAAGAATTGGGCATGACCAATGCGGGCTTTACCGACCTGAGCCAGTACCGCGACGTCGAGAGCCTTAACCACTATGAAATCCTGCGCGCACGCGGACTGCACGAGGACAGCGTATATGATATCCTGCGCGTACACTCGCGCGACAACAGCCGCACACCGGTACAGTGGGACGGCACGCCCAACGGCGGCTTTACGACCGGTACACCGTGGATTTCGGTCAACCCCAACACCGACCGCATCAACGCGGCCACACAGGTGGACGACCCCGATTCCATCTTCTCGCACTATCGTAAGCTGATTGCCCTGCGCAAGCAGTACGACGTGATTTCGCACGGTGATTTCGCGCCGCTCGATGTCGGGCACCCGTCGGTATTGGCGTACACGCGCCAGTTAAACGGCGAACAGCTTGTCGTCGTGAATAATTTCTATCGCACCGAGACCGATTGGACAAGCCCAGTAGACCTGACCGGCTTTACCTGCCTGCTGTCCAACTATCCCGACGCACAGGTACAGACGCGGCTGCATCTGCGCCCCTATGAGTCGTTGGTGCTGTACCGCGCTGCCCAGTAAGCACTTTTTTCCCCGCCGCTTTTGCGGCGGGGATTTTTGTCGTTCGGGGCGCGGCAAATGCGGAAATGTGAGGGTTTCGGTCTGAAATTGGGGAAAATGCCAGTTTTGAGGGATAGAGCAGAAAATGCTCACAATCTCACAAAATACCCTGCATAAATACCCGTCATTTTGCGGATAGCTTTGCAGGAAAGACCGTCAGAATGGGGCAGAGACGCGGAACTTTGTGCAGAGTGCATAAAGATTGGACTGCAAAAAGGTGAAAGTTGCCGTCGCCCATTGCTTTGGATTTATGTTATAATAAACGTGCTGGTGGGAACCAGAAAATTGGACGAAATGACGAATCCACCCGGGATTCCTCGAACACGGACGAAACGGAGGCAAAACAGATATGAAAAAGTATGTATACCTGTTCTCGGAAGGCAACGGCTCCATGCGTGAACTTCTGGGCGGCAAGGGTGCCAATCTGGCCGAGATGACCGGCTTGGGTATGCCCGTGCCGCAGGGTTTTACCATTACCACAGAAGCATGTACCCGCTACTATGAGGACGGCCGCCAGATTTATCCCGATATTCAGGAACAAATCATGGAATATCTGGACAAGCTGGAAAAGATGACCGGGAAGCATCTGGGCGACCCCGAATCCCCCCTGCTGGTTTCGGTTCGTTCGGGCGCACGCGCTTCCATGCCCGGCATGATGGACACCATCTTGAACCTTGGCATGAACGATGTGATTTGCGAAGCGGTTTCCAAGCTGACAAACAACCCGCGCTTTGCGCGTGACTCTTACCGCCGTTTCATCCAGATGTTCTCGGATGTCGTAATGGAGCTGCCCAAGCACACCTTTGAACAGTTTATCGACCAGGTTAAGGCAAAGCGCGGCGTGACGCACGACAACGAGCTGGACGAAAACGACATGCTCGAACTGATTAACCTGTTTAAAGACCACTATGAAAAGAACATCGGCGAGCCGTTCCCGCAGGACCCCAAGAAGCAGCTGATGGAAGCGGTACGCGCCGTATTCCGTTCTTGGGACAACCCCCGCGCCAACACCTACCGCCGTATGAACGATATCCCCTATTCTTGGGGCACCGCAGTCAATGTCCAGTCGATGGTATTCGGCAACATGGGCGAGACTTCGGGCACCGGCGTTGCCTTCACTCGTAACCCGGCAACCGGTGAAAAGAAGCTGTATGGTGAATTTTTGATGAACGCACAGGGCGAGGACGTTGTAGCCGGTATCCGCACCCCGCAGCCGATTTCGGCGCTGGCGGACACCATGCCCGAAGTTTATCAACAGTTTGTGGATATCTCGCAGCGTCTGGAACAGCACTACGGCGACATGCAGGATATGGAATTTACCATTGAGAATGGCAAGCTGTACATGCTCCAGACCCGTAACGGCAAGCGTACCGCACAGGCGGCTTTGAAGGTTGCGGTTGATTTGGTAGATGAAGGCATCTGCACCAAGGAACAGGCGATTTTGAAGGTAGAGCCGCAGCAGCTCGACGCATTGCTGCACCCGACCTTTAATCCGGCTGCCCTCAAGGCAGCAACCCCGATTGCAACCGGTCTGCCGGCATCGCCCGGTGCAGCGTGCGGCGCGGTTTACTTCACCGCAGAAGAAGCCGTTGCAGCGCACAAGGCAGGCGCAAAGGTTGTTCTGGTGCGTCAGGAGACTTCGCCCGAAGATATTGACGGCATGGTATCGGCAGAAGGCGTTATGACCGCCCGCGGCGGCATGACCTCGCACGCGGCCGTTGTTGCCCGCGGCATGGGCACTTGCTGTGTAGCCGGTGTATCGGGTGTCAAGGTATCCGAGGAGAACAAGACCATTACATTTGCAAACGGTACGGTTATGCACGAGGGCGACTTTATTTCGCTCGACGGCTCGACCGGTAACGTATATGAAGGACAAATCGAAACGCAGGAAGCCGAACTGACCGGCGATTTCGGCCGGTTCATGGGCTGGGCAGACGAACTGCGCGTACTCAAGGTGCGCACCAACGGCGACACCCCGCGCGATGCAACGCAGGCGCGTAAGTTCGGTGCCGAAGGCATCGGCCTGTGCCGTACCGAGCACATGTTCTTTGAAGAAACCCGCATCAAGGCAGTGCGTGAAATGATTGTTGCCCCCGACGAGGCACAGCGCCGCAAGGCACTGGCAAAGATTCTGCCCATGCAGCGCGGCGACTTTGAAGCCATTTACCGTGCAATGGGCGGTCTGCCGGTCACCATCCGTCTGCTTGACCCGCCGCTGCATGAGTTCCTGCCGACCGACCCAGAGGACATTGCAGAACTGGCTTCCGAAATGGGCATGGACACCGAAAAGCTGACCAACATCGTTGAGAGTCTGCACGAGTTCAACCCCATGCTGGGTACGCGCGGCTGCCGTCTGGATGTGCTGTATCCGGAGATTGCCGAGATGCAGACCGAGGCCATTATTTCGGCTGCGATTAACGTCTGGAAACAGGACGGCCTGCGCATCACCCCCGAAATCATGGTGCCGCTGGTTGTCGATGTCAAGGAACTGCGTTTTGTAAAGCGTAAGATTAAGGCGGTTTCCGACCAGCTTATCGAAGCGGCTGGCATCCCGATGAAATACATGGTTGGTACCATGATTGAAACCCCGCGTGCAGCGGTCACGGCTGGTCAGGTAGCGCAGGAAGCAGAGTTCTTCTCCTTCGGCACCAACGACCTGACCCAGATGACTTACGGCTTCTCGCGTGACGACGTGGGCAAGATTCTCGACCGTTACTTTGAAGAAAAGATTCTGGAATCCGACCCGTTTGCCCGTCTTGACCAGGATGGCGTTGGCCAGCTCGTCAAGATGGCAGTCGAGAACGGCCGCAAGACCCGCCCGGATATCAAGCTGGGTATCTGCGGTGAGCATGGCGGCGACCTGTCCTCGGTTGAGTTCTGCCACAAGATTGGTCTGTCCTATGTATCGTGCTCGCCCTACCGTGTGCCGATTGCCCGTCTGGCAGCCGCTCAGGCAGCAGTCAAGTACCCCAAGAACTAAATTTAGCCCGGTTCGAATCGCGCATGTCGGCGAATTTGTTACTTTTTCTTTCGCCCTCCGTGAATCGTCCAAATATCCCAAGGAAAGCGTCGCCCGAATTGCGGGCGGCGCTTTCCGCTGTCTTTGACCGGGTTGGAAAAAAAGTGATGTCCCGTCCTCCCTTGCATTTTTCCACAAAATGCTATATGCTAATTTTGTAACCCAAGCATTGAATGAAAAGGATGGAACACACATATGAAATATGACCTCATCGCGCTTGACTTGGATGGAACGGCGCTCAATCGACAGCAGACGGTCAGCCCTGCCGTGCGGGAAGCGGTTGGCTGGGCACGGGCGCATGGCGTACACGTTGTCGTTTCGACCGGACGCATTTGCAGCGAAGCGGCTGAGTTTGCGTTGATGATGGGTGCAAACGATGAAATGGTGACTTCGGGCGGTGCAACCCTGTCTCTGGCATCCAAAAATACCTGTACCATGCGCGTTTCGATTGCGTGGGAGGACGGCGTGCGCGCCGCCGCCGTGGTCGAGCGCATCGGCATGACCTCGATGATTTACGCCGGAGAGCGGTTGTTGATTACGCCCTATGATGAAATGTTTTTCAGCCAGTATAAGACCAATGAGGGCTTTTTGACCAGTAAACAGGTGGTGCCGTCGGTTGCCGAGTTTATCGCAACCGAACACCTGCCGGTGGACAAAATCTTTTGCCGCTCCAAAGACCCGTTCATGCTGCAAATGGCGCGCCGACAGCTTGCCAGCGTGTCGGGGGTGAGCGTGATGAGTTCGGCGGACGACAATATTGAAATCCTGTCACCATTGGCGGATAAGGGGCGCGCCTTGGGCAAGCTGTGCGAACAGCTTGGCACCACGCTTGACCGCTGCATTGCGATGGGCGACAGCGAAAACGACTTGGAAATGCTGCGGGCAGTGGGGATGCCGGTGGCAATGGGCAACGCAAACGATGAAGTCAAGTCGATTGCAAAGTATATCACCGCGACCAACGCCGAGGACGGCGTAGCCAAAGCCATTTATCACTTACTGGACGGCGAGTAAGCCGCCCAGCCGGGACAATCGAAGGGGGAAATAAGCGATGAAATGCCCGTATTGTAAAATTCATTACATGGATGACGAGCGCAGATGCCCCATGTGTGACCGCATAAACCCCAATTTTTATTCGGGAAAAGCAAAAAAAGTGCGCCCGACCGGGCAGAGTGAAAAAACATATTCTTCGATTCGCAAGAAGGACACCGCTGCCCCGCGCCCTGTCAAACAGGAGCAGCCCAGCAAATCCCAGAAGGACAAGAAAAAGAATACGGTTGGGGCGGTAATCGGCGTTGTGATTGCCATGTTAGGCGTTGTAGCACCACTTTTGGAGACGGTAGCAGACGATGTGGTATCACAGGTTGCACATTGGTTCCAGCCCGAACCCGTAGAAGAAATTGTCGATGTCTCGGCCGAGACGCCGTTGCAGGAGGATATCCCGCAATCGGCGTATGAGGTGCTGGAAGGGGAATGGTTTTCCTACGACACCACAGATACATACCTGTATCTCAATCTGACCTTTCAGGAATATGTGTATACACCGGATGCACAGACGACTTCGGAAACCGGCTTGGTAACGGTCTATGAAAACAGCGTCATAGAACAGGATGACGGCTCAGCGCTCTATGTGTACGATGTCACCTTCTATCCGGAGGCAGCCGAGGCGTATACCTTGTGTATTGGCGGTGTACCGGACGAAAATACCCTGTTTTCCATGCCGTATGATGACCAAGGATATCCGGACACCAACCAGATGACCTTGTGGGAACGCACCAACGGCCAAGGAACGGTATAAAGTTTGGCGCAATTTCTAAAAATAAAAATCCCGCCTTTCGGCGGGATTTTTATTTTATTCCAAATTGAGTTTACGCTTTAAAATCCATGCAGTACCTAAGAAGAATGCAACCGATTCAATCAAAGAAACGATGATGGTGAACCACATGATACTATGCGTACCTATAATAGGCGTAGACAGTAAGAAGTTGGTAATCCAGTTGGTCATCGCCGGCGAGTAGCCGATGACGATGAGGAACAGACCACTGATAAACGACAGCGCGGTGGAAATGGCGATGTACCAGACAAAGCTCATGGCAACGCGGTGACGGTTGGACAGATGCCCCAGGCACATAGCAAGATAGATTTGCAGTACCGACGAGGTGATGGACAGGATGGCGGTCAGCACCAGTTCGATGCAGATAAGGGAAAAGTCCATCGTCCATGCATCAAACAGCCGTGGGCTTTCAAAGAAGCTGCTCCAGTCGATGCCGATGCTGAACGAGCCAAGAATAAAGACCGACAGCAGGCCGACAAAGCCGGATAGGATGGTCATAATGGTCGCGCCCAGCAGCTTGGAGCAGATAAGCTGCCAACTGGGTACGGGCAGCGTGAACATCAGATAGCCCTCACGCCCCAATAGGCCTTTGAAAAAGCGCTGGATGACGACCAGCAGCGTGACGACTGCCACGGCGACACACAGGCCAAAATACAGCATCATTGCGGTGAGCTGAGACAGTCCGCTAATTGTGCCGCCTATACCCACCGGGCTGTTGGAACTAATCGACCACATGATAGAGTTAATCAATGCGACCGCTAAAATAGCGCCATAGAGCGGAATCAGCCCTTTAGACAGCGATTTCATCTCGTATTTCATCAATTTTCCAAACATTAGAAGTCACCTCCCTGATAAGGTACCGCGCGAAAGACTTCGCGGAACAACTGGTCAACCGACTTGCCTTCCAGTGCGCGGATGTTGTCAACCGTGTCGTGCCGGACGATTTGCCCATCTTGCAGGAAGATGACCTCGTCGAGCACGCGCTCAATGTCGGAAATCAGGTGGGTAGAGATGAGAACGGTGCCTTCCTCGTTGTAGTTGGTCAAAATGGTGTTCAAGATGAAGTCACGCGCCGCCGGGTCAACGCCTGCAATCGGCTCGTCGAGCAGATAAAGCTGTGCTTTGCGGCTCATGACCAGAACAAGCTGTGCTTTTTCCTTGGTGCCCTTGGACATGGACTTGATGCGGTCAAGCGGGCGAATACCCAGTGCCGAGAACATTTCAGCCGCTTTTTTGCGGTCGAAGTCGGCATAAAAGTCCGAGAAGAAGTCTACAAGGTCGCTGACCTTCATCCAGTCGGCAAAGTACATGCGGTCGGGCAGATAGCTGACCACGGCTTTTGTCTCGACGCCGGGGGCGTAGCCGTCAATCAGTACAATGCCCTCGGTGGGGCACAAAAGCCCGTTGAGCAGTTTAATCAAGGTGGTTTTGCCCGAACCGTTTGGGCCGAGCAGACCGACGATTTTGCCGCGTCCGACCTGTAAGTTCAGTCCGTTCAGGGCACGTTTGGGGCCATAGCACTTGGTCAGCCCCTGCAAGCGGATAAGGATGTCATCGTGTGGTTTTTGCTGCGGGACAAAGGCGCCCTGTGCGCTGTCATTTGCGTGAAATTCCTGCATTATTGGTTCCCCCTTCTGCGATGTAGTAGCATGTTGGCGGCTTCGGTCTCGGTGTAGCCGAGCGTCGCCATACCGGCGACATAAAATTCCATTTTATCCTCTGCCAGACTGTGCCGCACGCGGTCAACCGGTTGGGAATCTTCTGTGACCGTGCGACCCGCGGTGCGGTTGGTGACGACCAGCCCATCGGCTTCGAGCTGCGCCAGCGCGCGCTGCATGGTGTTGGGATTGACACCGGCTTGGGCGGCGAGTTCGCGCACCGATGGCATCCGTGAGCCGAGCGGATATAGACCGGATACAATGCGTTCGGTCAGTTGTTCTGTGAGCTGCATCCAGATGGGACGGTCGTCGGTGAGTTTCCATTGCATGTTCAGCCCTCCTTGTATTCTGTATTTCTGTATTAGTAGCTTAATACAAATATACAACCGAACCGCGCATTTGTCAAGCGGTAATGTAAAATTTTTTGAAGTAAAGAAAAAATCCCGCAAAAAGCGGGATTTTTCGGTAAGTTATTCGCCCATGACCTGAAAAACGACATCGCGCACGCGGTTGCGGGTGTCACATTCTACCAGCGTCAGGTTTTGCCAAGGGCCAATCGTCAATTTACCGTCTACGAACGGGATGACGATGAATGGAGACAGCAGCGCGGCTTTGATATGAGAAGAACCGTTGTCATCGTGCCAGGTGTCATGGTGGTGGTAGTGAATGACCCGTCCGGTTTCATCGGTATAGGGGGAAAAGACATCCATAGCGGCTTTGAGGTCGTGATGCACCATGCCCGGTTCAAATTCCAGCGTGGTCAGACCGGCTACGCCGCCGGTAGTAAAGCCGGTAATCGTGCCCGAAGACATGCCGGTTTCGCGGCAGGCTTCGGATACAGCGGCCTGAAAGTCCTCTGTAATGTCAATCATACCCATATGGGCTTTTGTGTGGTAGGTTTTTGTTTTGGTATAGACAGCCATTGCAATAAAAATCCTTTGATTCGACAGATGATAAAATACAGGAAGTAATTAAAGGCATAGTAAGTACTGACCGTAAAGTGTCTGACTGAGTTCGTTGCCCATGCGGTGTACGTCATCCACATCAATGTAGCCGCGATTGAGGGCGATTTCCTCCAAACAAGCGACATAACGGCCGGTATCGTCCTGCACTTCCTTGACGCCCATACCGGCGGTCAACAGATTGTCGGCTGTGCCGGCATCCAGCCAGACGAAGTCGCGGTCGAGTTTGATTACATGGAGTTGATTTCTGTGTAAGTATTCCAAGTTGACATCGCTGATTTCCAGTTCCCCGCGCGCCGACGGGCGGATATTTTTGGCGATTTCGATAACCGAGTTATCGTAGAAATACAGGCCGGGAATGATGTAATTGGACTTGGGCAGGCGGGGTTTCTCCTCGATGGAAATAGCGCGCCCTTCGTCGTCGAACTCGACCACGCCGAAGGCGCGGGGGTTGTGGACGTAGTAGCCGAACACGGTTGCACCGCCCTGATGAGAGGCGCGAACGGCCTTGGCGAGCGTGGATTCCAGCGACAGGCTATGGAAAATGTTGTCACCGAGCACCAAGCAAACCGGCTCGTTGCCGATGAAGCGTTCGCCAATCAGCAAAGCGTCCGCAATGCCGCGGGCGACTTCCTGCACCTCATAGGAGATATTGACGCCCCAGCGGGCACCGTTGCCCAACAGACGGTAGAAGGGGCCTTCTTCTCCGGGCGGGATGATGATGAGGATATCCCGAATACCGGCTTGCATGAGCACGGCAAGCGGATAATAAATCATGGGTTTGTCATAGACAGGCAGCAATGGTTTGCAGGTAGGGCGGGTCATGGGGTAGAGTCTGGAGCCTTTCCCGGCTGCGAGAATGATGCCTTTCATGGTAGCACTTCCTCTCCTTTGCCGCCGAGTTGGCGGCATGGCATCCAGCGCAAAGGCTGGGTATTTTTTTGCGGGCGGCACATTTCCCGCCCAATCTCGGCATATGATAACACATTATATCATACCGTGTATGATAAAAACAATGTTTCGCAAAAAATTAAAAAATACGACCGAAAAATTTAAGAATGGTTCATTTTTTCGGTGTGTTATAACCGAGCGGGCAGACCAAATCCATCAGAAAAGGTTGGAAAGTTTGGCGGGTTTGTGGTATCATAAAACTGTATAACACTTTTGCAAATGGAGGGAATCAACCATATGAATGCCTTGCAGGCGATGGTACTGGGCGTGGTACAGGGCTTGACCGAGTTTTTACCGGTGTCCTCGTCGGGTCATTTGGCGCTGCTGGGGGGATTATTTGGACGGCTGGACGAGGGCAATTATTTGCTTTTGTCGGTCTGGCTGCATTTGGGCACGCTGTTTTCGGTGCTTATCGCCATGCGGCGCGATATCGGCGCGTTGTTTGTCGAGCTGTTTCGATGGATGGCCGCAGGATTTCGCGTGGAGCGAAAGCCGCGCCGCCGGTTTTTGGTCTTGCTGCTGTTTGCACTTTTGCCGCTGGTGGTGTTGGTACCGTTCCGAAACATACTGGAAAAGATTATGGATTCGCCGCTGCTCATCGGCAGTATGCTGTTGGTGACGGCGTTTTTGCTGCATGGGGCGGAAAAACTGCCCAAAGGACGCAAAAACGAGAGCAATGCACCCTATGTGGATGGTTTTATGGTGGGGGTGTTCCAGTGCTTTGCCATTTTGCCCGGCCTGTCGCGCACAGGTACGACGTTGGTTGCCGGTTTGTCGCGCGGGTTCACGCGCGATTTTGCCGTGCGGTTTTCGCTTGTGCTGTCGGTGCCAGTGATTTTGGCGTGGGATTTTCTGCGCATGGGTCAGGTAGCAGCGCAGACCGAACAGGTCGAAGTGGCAACATCGGTCTATGTTGCCGGTGTGCTTGCCGCGATGGTGTCCGGCTTGTTTGCCATTCGCCTGCTGCGCACGATGGTGCGGCGAGGCAATTTCCGACCGTTTGTGCTGTACTGTGCAGCGGTTGGAACGGTCACGGTGCTGATGGGATTGGCACAGGTGGGAATTTAAGGGAAGGAGTGCAGTATGGCTGCAACAAAGAAGAAAAGCGCCGCTTCCGGTCGGAAGTCGGCGAATAAATCGACCGCATCCAAGGGGCGCGCACCGGTACAGGAGCAAAAACGCGGGCGCACAGCCCGTGTGCGCAATCCGCAGGCCGATGCCGATGAGGGATTGCCCCGCGAAACATGGGCGGTCATTTATGGCGTGATGGGCGTATTCTGCCTGATTGCCATTTTGAAAAAGGACGGCGCAGTTTTGCGCATGATTCATACCACACTGGGCGGCTTGTTCGGCTGGGGATTGTACCTGTGGCCGGTGGCGCTGTTTGGCTTGACCGCGCTGTTGATGACCCGTCGGCGCGGCGCAGTACGACTGCGCGGCGCGGCAATCGCGGGCGTGCCCGTGCTGTTCGGCGCACTTGCCCATGCGTTTTTCTGTGGCCCATCGTATACCGATACCGGATTGACCGTGTTTCGGCTGGTGGGAGACGGCGCCAAGCTGGAAGCGGGCGGCCTGATTTCGGGCGGCCTGTATAGTATTTTGCGCTGGGCGTTTTCGGGTATCGGTGCTACGTTGATATTGGTTTTGCTGCTCATCGTCGATATCATGCTGATTTGCCGCATTACGCCGGGCGCAGTATGGGACGCGCTGCGCCCGCTGAACTATGATTATGACGATGAGGATGACTTTGAGGATGCACCGGTCGTCCTGCCCAACGTACACGAGGCGATTGCAAATCGCCGTGCCCAGCGCGCCGAAAAGCGTGCAGCATTCGACATTGCGCTGGACGACGAGGACGAACCGCCGGTTGAGACGCATAAAACCCCGCATAAAGATGTGCCCCAAGAGGATACACAGCCCTTGCGGGAACCGGTCGTGCCCATCCCCGAACTGGTTATGGATGCGGTACAAAACCAGCCCGGATTGGAGCCGGTCGCCGTGCCCGAATTGTCCGACCATGAGGACGAAAGCCCGTTCAATGATATTTTGTCGTTGCTGGAAAATCGGGACAGCGTAGAGGACGCAGACCAGCAAAGCCAGACCGCGCCCGCCGAGACGGCGCAGCCGGTCAAGGCCAAGGCGAGCAGCAACAAAAAGGCCGAAGGCATGTCGGACGGCGAGCAGGCCGAACTCAATGCGCAGATGGATGAGAACCAGAAAGCGCCCCCACCGGTCTACCAGCACCCGCCGATTGACCTTTTGGATGTGCCCAAGGGCGGCGCAAAGGGCAATGTACAGGCCGAATTAACCGAAAACAGTCAGCGATTGGTCGATACCTTGGAGTCGTTCGGCATCGAAGCGCAGATTATCGGCATTGTGCGCGGCCCGTCGGTCACGCGGTTTGAACTGACCATAGAGCGCGGCATTAAATTCAGCCGCATTACCGCACTGTCGGACGATATCGCGCTGTCATTGGGCGCGGTTTCGGTGCGTATCGCACCCATTCCGGATAAAGTCGCCATCGGTATCGAAGTGCCCAATAAGACGGTTACAATGGTCAATATTCGTGAGGTGCTCGGCTCGGAGGCGTTTGAAAAGGCAAAATCGCGTGTTGCATTTTCGGTCGGCAAGGACATCACGGGCGCGCCCGTCGTGGGCAATATCGCAAAAATGCCGCACTTGCTGATTGCAGGTACCACCGGTTCGGGTAAGTCGGTGTGTGTCAACTCGATGTTGATTTCGCTGTTGTATAAGTCGTCACCCGAAGAAGTGCGCCTGATTATGGTTGACCCCAAGATGGTTGAATTGGGTAACTATAACGGAATACCACATTTGCTCATTCCGGTCGTGACCGACCCGCAAAAGGCAGCCGGTGCGCTCAACTGGGCGGTCGGAGAGATGGAACGGCGCTATAAGCTGTTTGCCGACAATCAGGTGCGCAAATTGGAAGATTTTAACGCACTCATGCGCAAGAAAAAGACCGAAGCCGCACAAATTGAGGGTGGAACGCCCGAAGTATATCAGGTATTGCCCGAAATTGTCATCGTGATTGACGAGTTGGCCGACCTGATGATGGTTGCCGCCAAGGAGGTCGAAACCTCCATCTGTCGTATCGCGCAAAAAGCGCGTGCGGCGGGCATGTATCTGATTGTCGCAACGCAAAGACCGTCGGCCGACGTTATCACCGGTATTATGAAAGCCAACATCCCGTCGCGCATTGCGTTTGCCGTGGCATCGCAGATTGAATCGCGCATTATTCTTGACCAGACCGGTGCAGAAAAGCTCATCGGTAAGGGCGATATGCTGTACGCACCGCTGGGCGAGGGCAAGCCCCAGCGTATACAGGGCTGTTTCATCTCGAATGATGAGATTGAACGGGTAATTGAGTTTGTCAAAGCCAATTCGACGGCAGATTACAGCGAGGAGATTCTGGAGCACATCGAAAAGCAGGCGGCTGGCGAAGGTGGTTCGGGCGGCAGCGTGGGCGATGGCAGCGGCGAGGAAGATGAACTGCTGTATGAAGCCATTGACGTGGTCATGGAGGGCGGTCAGGCATCGGTTTCCATGCTCCAACGCCGGCTCAAGCTGGGTTATTCGCGTGCCGCGCGCATTGTAGACCAGATGGAGGAACGCGGCATTGTCGGGCCGTTTGAAGGCTCCAAACCGCGTCAAATCCTGATTTCCAAGGATGATTGGCGCGAAATGAAACTGCGTAAGCAAAACTTACCATAAACCCAACCATATCGAGGAGGAATCAACATGGCATTGAAAGCAATCGACGCAAGCCGCCTGACCTGCAACCCGTTTGAAATGCTGTCCAAACAGTGGGCATTGCTGGGCGCGGGCAATCTGGAAAAGTTCAACATGATGACCGTGAGCTGGGGTGCAGTCGGCGTGATTTGGGGCAAGCCCTCTGTAACCGTTTATGTGCGCGAGAACCGCTATACCAAGACCTTTATCGACGCGGATGACACCTTTGTATTGTCCTTTTTGAAGGATGGACACCGCGACGCGCTCAATGTGCTGGGCAGCAAGTCGGGGCGTGATATGGATAAGATGCACGAATCTGGTTTAACGCCGGTGGCTATTGAAGGCGGCGTGACGTTTGAGGAAGCTGCACTGGTGCTGGTGTGCCGCAAGCGCTATGCACAGGATATGCCGAAGGAGAACTTTTTACAGGATGAAACGCTGGAAAAGTGGTATCCGGACGGCAATTACCATACGATGTACATTGGTGAAATCGTCGCGGCTTACGCGGCAGACTGATTTTTCGTTCATAGGGCGAAAATTGGTCAGAGTATGTTTTAGCCATGCCGGGATACCGGCATGGCTTTTTTGGAACAGATAGTTGAAAATCCGGCCAAAAGCCGGATTTTCAAAAAGGGAATTTCGCGGCGTGCGCGCCGCGACCAGCCTGCGCGGCTGGACTGCGCTGGGGTCGCAGACCCCAGACCCCGTTTTGCAGCCTGCGGGTGAAAATTTGAGAAGATTTAAAAAATTTTTTTGATTTGGTCACGAAATATTCAAAAACATCGCGTATAATCGGTTATAATATCAATGTACGTTTGGAAGGAGAAAACAGCATGGCGCTTATTCTGATTGCCGACGATGAAGCGCGGATTCGCCGTTTGGTGGCCGATTTTCTGCGCCGTGACGGGCATACGATTTTAGAAGCCGGAGACGGTGCCGAAGCACTCGCGCTGATTGAGGCACACCGCGCCGAACTTGCGCTTGTGATTTTAGATGTGATGATGCCCAAGCGGGATGGATTTGGCGTATTGGCCGAAATCCGCGCCAGTGACCACGGCAAGCCGCTGCCGGTGATGATGCTGACCGCGCGCGCCGAGGACACCGACCAACTGCACGGACTGGAAGCCGGAGCCGACGACTATGTGGCCAAGCCCTTTTCACCTTTGGTGCTGGCGGCACGGGTCAAAGCGCTGCTCAAACGTGCGGGCACATCGGAGGAGCAAGCCGCCCAGACTTTTGGCGACCTGACCGTTGACGAGCGCAGCCGCGCGGTATCGGTTGGCGGCCAGCCGGTCGAGCTGACCCCCAAAGAGTATGAATTGCTGGTTTATTTTAAGAATAACCGTCATGTCGCGCTTTCGCGTGAAACCATTCTAAATGCCGTGTGGGGCTATGATTATTTTGGCGATTTGCGCACGGTGGACACCCACATCAAAAAACTGCGCGCAAAACTTGGCCCCTGCGGGGCGCTCATCGGCACGGTGCGCGGCTATGGCTATCGCTTTGATGCCGATGCGCCCACCCCTGCGAAAACACGGTAAGAACTGGCTGCAAGGCGCGAAATTGGTTTACTTTTCCTGCTATCTGTGGTATGCTTAGGTTGTATCAAAACGGAGGTGGCGCTATGCTGTCACGCCAAAAGCTGGAAGCCTATTTACAGGGCGAACAGATTGAGTACCATCTGGACGAGAGTGATGCCGACCGGATTGTGGTTATCTTTCAGACACAGTGTTTGTCCAATGTGTCGCTGGATATTACGATTCTCAATAACCGCACCGTGCTCTTTCTCTCCCGTATGCCGCTGAGTATCCCACCCGAACACCGTCTGGCCGTCTGCGAATACATCACCCGCGTCAATTATGGCGTGATTTTGGGTGGATTCGAGATGGATTTAGATGAAGGCGATGTCAATTATAAGATTGTCAGCGCATTGGGGCGGGAAACCGAAATTGACCGGGAAGCGTTTTGCCGCCTGCTCTATTTGGGCAACAGCATGTTCGATAAATATGCGCCGGGGATTCTGGCTATCCTATATGGTGGTATGAGTGCCGCGGAAGCGTATCAATCTCTAACAAAATCCAAGAACTAAGAAAAAGTGAGGGACAAAACAATGGCTTTTGATTTGAAGCAAATTGCAAAGTACTACAAGGAAGATATGGAACTGAACTTCGCGCTGGAGGAGGAGAACAACCGCATTCGTTTCTCCATGGACACCGACGCAATGAAGGAAGTTCGCTTCATGGCATATAAGGAAAACCCGCACACCATGCTGTTTTTGACCTATCTGCCGATGAAGGTCGCTGAGGACAAGCGCGCAGCCGTATCCGAGTACCTGACCCGCGCAAACTACGGCCTGCATGTTGGTAACTTTGAGATGGACATGGAAGACGGCGAGGTTCGCTACAAGACCACCGGCGTGACCGATGCGGACACCATGCCCAGCCTGGATGTTATCCGCCGCCTGACCTATATCGGTTTCAGCATGTTTGACCGTTATATTCCCAGCCTGCTGTCCATCATCTACGGCGGCAAGACGCCGACGGAAGCCATTGCTGAGGCAGAAAAGGACATGCCGCAGCGCTAAACAAAAAATAGAATCCAGCTTTGCTGGTATTGAAAGGGGATGGCGTTTGCCATCCCCTTTTTTGGACGCACCGCCAGAGCGAGCGGGCAAGAGAAGGAGGTATCGCGGTGCTGAAAGAGGTTTTTCACACATTTTCCATGCGGTTTGCGCGGCTGCATTCGGTCAAGATTAAATTTTTTGCGGCGATTGCGGCTGTGGCGCTGGTGTTCATCGTGGTCATCACCAGCTTAAACTTGTTTTTTTATGACAGTTATTACATGGCACAGCGGCAGCGCTCACTGACCGATATTTATAACGAAATCCGCACCAGCTATCACAATCAGGATGTCGAAACGCTGCGAAATGCGTTGTTTCGCATCGAAAACAGCGATAGTGTACGCCTGAGCATTGTGGACAGCACCGGGGCACTGATTTATGATTCCGATACATCGCGCAGTGAGGGCAGTCCATTTGGTCAGAATTTCTTTTCTAATTGGAAGATGGAACAGTTGGTACGCTCGGCATTGTCGGCCGCCAATCGGGAAAAGCTGGATGCGGGCGGCGTGGATTTTGTCGTGGTGCAGATGCGCGACTTGCACGAAAATTTCCTGTGTCTGGTGGGTAAGCTGGGCGAAGATTATCTGGTCGAGCGCATCCCCTTTGCCTACATGGAGCAAAACTCTATGTTCAACTCGACTTTCCTGCTCATCACCGGCCTGATTACCCTGCTTATCTGTCTGGCGCTCAGTGCGGTGTTGGCGTCGCATTTTACCCGCCCACTGATAGAGATGGGCGACGTGGCCAAGGCAATGGCAAAACTGGACTTTTCCAAAAAGTACGAGGGGCGGCAGACCGACGAGATTGGGCAGCTTGGCGACTCTTTGAACCTGCTGTCCGACCATCTGGAAGAAGCCATTCGGGAATTACGGACTTCTAACCAGCAGCTTGCCTGTGAAATCGAGGAAAAAGAGCGCATTGACGCCATGCGCCGGGAATTTATCGTCAACGTGTCGCACGAACTGAAAACGCCGATTGCCCTGATTCAGGGGTATGCCGAGGGCTTGACGGCGGGGGTTGCCGAATCGCCCGAGGACAGGGATTTTTATTGCAACACCATTGCCGAGGAAGCCGACCGCATGAATACCATGGTCACGCAGCTTTTGAGCCTGTCCAGACTGGAGCTAGGGCGCGAAATCGTACACAGTGAGCCGGTGGATTTGGGCGAATGTGTGCGCGGCGTGGTGGAAAAAACCGCGGTATTGCGCGCCGGTCGCGGCTTGCAGGTGTCGTGTACCGGTCAAGCGGTGGTCAACAGCGACGGCAGACAGGTTGACCAGATAATTATGAACTATATGACCAACGCCATTCGCTACACGCCCGACGGCGGGCGCATTGAATTGCGGGTGATGGCGCAGCCGGGCGGCGGTGCGCGGGTCGAGGTGTTCAACGAGGGCGACGGCGTAGCCGAGGAGGAATTGCCCAAGCTGTGGGAAAAGTTCTACCGGACGGATAAGGCGCGTTCCCGCGCATCGGGCGGCACGGGGGTCGGGCTGTCCATCGTGCGGGCATCGTCGCAGCTTTTAGGCGGTCAGTGCGGCGCCGAGAACGTCGCGGGCGGTATCGTATTTTGGCTGGTGCTGCCGGGGTGTGTGCCCGCGCCCGCAAAGCTGCTGACAGAATGACAACTCTTACCCAAGAGTTTACAAAAAAGCATCAAGTAGTTCAAAAAATGTGCATCTTTTTGTAAGAATCTGTATGTTGAACGCAAAGAAATGTGCGTTAAATTCTTGACAATCTTTTCGGGTGCGGTATAATGATTATAGATGTGCGTTGTTAGCGCACGCCCCAAAACCATACCGCAAGACCCCTTTTTTCGGTCTGTCCGGCGCTCTGCGCGCGCTCACAACTGCTGTGGGCCGCAGGCGTGCGGCGCGCCGGTATGGACTGTGTTAAAAATATATGAAAATTTTTTTGGGAGGTTTCATAGCATGGATTTTAGGCTTACAAAAGAGCAGGAAATGATGCAGAAGCTCTGCCGCGAGTTCGCGGTAAACGAGGTCGAGCCCCTCGCGGCTGAAATCGACGCAGAAGAGCGTTACCCCTGGGAGACCGTTCGCAAGCTGCAAAAGCTGGGCATGATGGGCATTCAGTTCCCCAAGGAGTGGGGCGGCTCTGGTGCAGACAACATTTGCTACACCATCGCAATCGAGGAAGCATCCAGATTCTGCGGCACCACCGGTGCTATCATCTCGGCACACGGTACCCTGTGCTGCTGGCCTATCTTTAAGTATGGTACTCCGGAGCAGAAGGAAAAGTGGCTGCGCCCGCTGATTTCCGGCCAAAAGATGGGTGCATTCGGTCTGACCGAGCCCAACGCTGGTACCGACTCCGCTGCACAGCAGACCATCGCAGAAAAGCAGGAGGACGGCTCCTACATCATTAACGGCTCCAAGGTGTTCATCACCGGCGCCGGCTGCGCAGATACTTATGTTATCTTTGCTATGACCGACAAGAGCAAGGGCAACAAGGGCATTTCGGCCTTCATCGTTGACAAGAACGACCCGGGCTTCTCCATCGGCAAAATCGAGCACAAAATGGGCATCCGCGGCTCCCAGACCGGCGAGCTGATTTTCGAGGATATGCACCTGCCGGCTGACCGTCTGCTGGGCAAGGAGAACGGCGGCTTTAAGATTGCAATGACCACCCTGGACGGCGGCCGTATCGGTATCGCTGCACAGGCACTCGGTATTGCACAGGGCGCACTCGACAAGGCTATCGCTTACATGAAGGAGCGCGTACAGTTCGGCAAGCCGATTGCAACCAAGCAGGGCCTGCAGTGGATGGTCGCTGACATGGCAACCGAAATCGAAGCTGCTCGTCTGCTCGTTCGCCGCGCTGCATTCAACAAGGACCATGACCTCCCCTACACCAAGGAAGCTGCTATGGCAAAGCTGTACGCTTCTGAGGTTGCCATGAAGGTTACCACCCAGTGCGTACAGATTTTCGGCGGCTACGGCTACACCCGTGAGTACCCGGTAGAGCGCATGATGCGTGATGCTAAGATTACCGAAATCTACGAGGGTACTTCTCAGGTACAGCGCATGGTCATCTCTGGCCAGGTTATCGGCAAGTAAGGAATAGGAGGAGTCACTGAATTATGAAAGCGATTGTTTGCGTAAAGCAGGTTCCGGATACCTCTGGTAAGGTTGCAGTCAATCCCGACGGCACCCTGAACCGTGCCTCGATGGCAACCATCATCAACCCCGACGACAAGAATGCAGTAGAAGCTGCGCTGGCACTCAAGGACAACACCGGCTGTGAAGTTGTTGTTGTCACCATGGGCCCCCCGCCGGCAGAAGGCATGCTGCGCGAGCTGCTCGCAATGGGCGCAGACCGCGGTGTACTGGTATCGGCTCGTGAATTTGGTGGTTCGGATACCTTCGCAACCTCCCAGATTCTGGCTGCTGCTGTTAAGAAGATTGGCGTAGACGCAGAAGACGTTGTATTCTGCGGCCGTCAGGCAATCGACGGCGATACCGCACAGGTTGGTTCGCAGATTGCTGAAAAGCTGGGCATCCCGCAGATTTCTTACGCTGCTGATGTCAAGATTGAGGGCAAGAAGGTCACCGTTAAGCGTATGCTGGAAGACGGCTACATGACCATCGAGACCCAGACCCCCTGCCTGCTGACCTGCATCAAGGAGCTCAACGAGCCCCGTTACATGACCGTTGGCGGCATCTTCGACTGCTACCAGAAGCCGGTTGAAGTATATGATTACAACACCCTGAAGGATGACCCGCTGATTGAGGTAGACACCATCGGCCTGAAGGGTTCTCCGACCAATATCTTCAAGTCCTTCACACCTCCGCAGAAGGGCCAGGGTCGTATGCTGGACGGCGCGGACAAGAATACCGCTGCTGAACTGGCTGCTGAACTGCTCAAGAAGCACATCATCTGATTGAAAGGGGATATTGAACAATGGCTGAATTTAACAATACCAAACTGGAAGATTTCTCCGGCGTATGGGTATTCTGCGAGCAGCGCCAGGGCGTGCTGCAGCCGACTGTACTGGAACTCATCTCCGAAGCACGCAAGCTGGCGGACGACATGGGCGTTGAAGTTTGCGGCCTGCTGCTGGGCGAGAACGTAGAGGGCATGGCAAAGGAGCTGGGCGCATACGGTGCCGATAAGGTTTACGTTTGCGACGACCCCAAGCTGGCAACCTACACCACCGACGCATATGCAAAGGTTATCTGCGACGTGGTTATGGACAAGAAGCCCGAAATCATGCTGATTGCTGCGACCAACATCGGTCGTGACCTCGGCCCGCGCTGCGCAGCTCGTCTGCACACCGGTCTGACCGCTGACTGCACCCATCTGGATGTAGATGTTGAAAAGTACATTGCATTCCTGAAGGAGAACTCCACTCTGCCGGAAGCACAGTACGCAACCATCAATAAGGATGACCGTAACCTGAAGATGACCCGTCCGGCATTCGGCGGCCACCTGATGGCAACCATCATCTGCCCGCGTTTCCGTCCTCAGATGGCAACCGTTCGTCCGGGCGTTCTGAAGAAGGGCGAGTACAACGAGGCAAAGGCAAACGCAGTTGTTGTTGAGAAGCTGCTGGTTGCACTGTCTGACGCTGACATCCACACCAAGGTGCTGGAAGTTGTCAAGGAAGCCAAGGAACTGGTTGACCTGACTGGTGCTGAGGTTGTCGTAGCAGTTGGCCGCGGCATTTCCAAGGACGTAGAAAAGGGCATCGAGCTGGCGAAGGAACTGGCTGCTGAGTTCGGCGGCGTTCTGGGCGGCTCTCGTGCAGCTATCGACTCCGGCTGGCTGACCGCTGACCATCAGGTTGGTCAGACTGGTAAGACCGTACATCCCAAGCTGTACATCGCGCTGGGCATTTCGGGCGCTATCCAGCACAAGGCTGGTATGCAGGACTCCGAGTGCATCGTAGCAGTGAACAAGAATGACACTGCTCCGATTTTCGATGTTGCTGATTACGGCATCTGCGGCGACCTGTTCAAGGTAGTTCCGCTGATGATTGACGCAATCCGCGCAGCAAAGGAAAGCAAGTAAGTCTGAATGGTATCAGCAAATCCCCCGTGCATGGCACGGGGGATTTTTTTGTATCTATTTTGTTTCAGAAATGGTTGGAAATGCAACCAGTTTTCACTCTCCTTCTCAGGACGATTCCCGTCCATGCCGCTGCCCGCAGATGGGGCACAACGGCCGCCGTGCGTCAATCATTTCGTGCAGGGCGTCGAGCGCGTCGGACAGGCTGCCAACGCGGTCAATCAGGCCGCAGGCGACCGCCTCATCACCCGACACAATGGTGCCGGTATCGGCGGACAATTCGGCGGTTTCCATCATCATACGGGTAAATTCTTTTGCCGAAACCTGACTGTGTGCCGTGATAAAGCCCACAATGCGTTCCTGAATTTTCTGGAAATAGGTGTACGTCTGGGGGGATGCAATGACCGTCCCACTCATGCGTACCGGATGGATGGTCATGGCGGCAGAAGGCGCGATAAAAGAGCGCTTGGCGGCGACGGCGAGCGGCACACCGATGGAGTGTCCACCGCCCAGAACCAAGGAAACCGTGGGTTTTCTCATGCCGGCAATCAGTTCGGCAATGGCAAGACCGGCTTCCACGTCACCGCCGACCGTGTTGAGCAGTATCAGTAAACCGTCGATTTCGTCGGACTCCTCGACGGCGGTGATTTGTGGGATAATGTGTTCATATTTTGTGGTTTTGGTCTGCTGAGGGGCTTCCATGTGGCCTTCGATTTGTCCCACGATGGTGATGGAGTGAATCACGCCGCGACCGGTGCGCGCCGTAACCGAACCGGTCTGCGTGATGCTGTTTCCCGTGGGGGTGTCTTTTTCGTGTTCCATAAAAATAAGCCTCCTTTGCGTTGCCGCATCGGGCGGCACGCGCGAAATTTTGCAAGGTCAATTTGTATTCTGTGCATTTTGAGTCGGTTTTACGCTCTGTATACCCATATTTTTTATGATTTTAGGCACAAATTATAATCTACATAGAGTTATCAACAATATCCACAGAGTTATCCACAGTTATCCACCGCGCTGTGGACAAGCCAAGTTTACACAGGGTAATCGAAAAAACAGCAATATCCGTGGATTTTCGCGGGCGATAACCAAACGTTATCAACAATGTCCACAAGG
>LHCFR01400__coassemble_929_pt1 | contig 31054 bp, 20 predicted proteins | sample LHCFR01400__metabat2_low_PE_032 | metagenome-assembled genome bin LHCFR01400
ATAACCAAATATTTTGGACACTCTTTACAATTTGCTGTGAATTATTTATATTTCTTCCACATTATTTGTAACAATTTGCCAACACACCTGCCGCATTGTATCGCAACATCTCGACGATATTCCCCACTTGTGGTATAATATGTGCGCGATATTGTTACGAGATGAGGTTTTTTGAATGGGAGAACAGACAGAAAAAATGAAACAAAAAAAATATATTTGTGCGGGTCTGTTGGCCCATGTTGATGCGGGTAAAACCACGCTATCTGAAGCAATCCTGTATGAAACCGGCGCGGTGCGCAAGCTGGGTCGCGTTGACCACAAAAACGCCTTTTTGGATACCGACACCATTGAACGCGCGCGCGGCATCACCATCTTTTCCAAACAGGCTGTGTTTGGTCTGGGCGATTCGGTCGAAGTGACCTTGCTGGACACGCCCGGTCATGTAGACTTTTCCGCCGAGATGGAGCGCACATTACAAGTGCTTGACTGTGCTATTCTGGTCATCAGCGGCACGGACGGCGTGCAAGGACACACACTGACCGTGTGGCAGCTATTGGAACGCTACCACATCCCCGTGTTTGTATTTGTCAACAAGATGGATTTGCCGGGTGCATCACGGGAAGCGTTGCTAGACGAACTGCACCGCCAGCTTTCAGACGGCTGCATCGACTTCGGTGCGCCGCTCGATGCGCTGCACGAAGCGGTTGCCCTGACCGACGAAACCTTACTTGACCGCTACTTAAACGGACAACTGCCCACAGATGCCGACATCTGTGCACTTATCCGCGCCCGTAAAGTCTTTCCGTGCTACTTTGGCGCGGCGCTGTCTTTAACCGGTGTGCGCGAATTTCTGGATGGTTTGGAACGGTTTGCCGCACCGCCTTCCTATCCGGATACCTTCGGTGCGCGCGTGTTCAAAATCACTCACGATGAACAAGGCGTGCGCCTAACCCACCTCAAAATTACCGGCGGCAGTCTGCCCGTGCGCACACTGGTGACCGGACAGACCGACGGCACCGACTGGCAAGAAAAAGTCAATCAAATCCGCATTTATTCGGGCGCACGCTTCCAGACCACTGACCGCGCAGATGCTGGTATGGTGTGCGCCGTAACCGGTCTAACGCACACTTATGCAGGGCAACCCTTGGGCGATGACCCCGGCGGCAGCCCGTCTGTGCTCGAACCGGTGCTAACCTACCGCGTACTTCCGCCTGCTGGCTGCGACCCACACACCCTATTGCAAGCGCTGCGCCGCATTGAGGAGCAAGACCCGTTGCTTCGGGTGGTGTGGCGTGAAGCGCTGGGCGAACTGCATGTACAGCTCATGGGGCAAGTGCAACTCGAAGTGCTCACCCGTTTGATGGACGAACGCTTCGGGCTGGCCGTCACTTTCGACCAAGGCGGCATTGTCTATAAAGAAACGATTGAAGCGCCGGTTATCGGTATTGGGCACTTTGAACCGTTGCGCCATTATGCCGAAGTGCATCTGCTACTGGAGCCGAACGAACGCGGCAGCGGTATCGAGCAGGACACCGCCTGCCCAACTGAGCAGCTTGACCCGGCTTATCAGCGGTTGGTGCTCACCCATCTAGCCGAAAAAACGCACGTCGGTGTACTAACTGGTGCCCCGCTGACCGATATAAAAATAACCGTTTTGGCAGGACGTGCCCACGTCAAGCACACCGAAGGCGGTGATTTTCGTCAAGCCACTTACCGCGCCGTGCGGCAAGGGCTGATGCAGGCACAAAGTGTGCTGTTGGAACCGTGGTACAACTTTACCCTGCGCGTGCCACAAACTGCGGTTGGACGCGCGATGACCGACATTCAGCGCATGAACGGTTCGTTTGAAGCCCCCACGATGCAAGGGGATTTTTCTGTGCTCACCGGACAGGCACCAGTTGCCACCATGCGCGGCTATGCCGCCGATGTGACCGCCTATACAGGTGGGCGCGGGCAATTATCCTGTGTGCTTGCGGGCTATCGGCCTTGTCACAATGCCGATGAAGTCATTGCCGCTTGCGGCTACGACCCCGAACGCGACACTGAAAACCCACCCGATTCGGTCTTTTGTGCCCACGGTGCAGGCTATACGGTCAAATGGGATGAAGTGCCCGCCCATGCTCATGTAGATTCCGGGCGCACCTTACAGCCCTCGCCCATGCCAACGAATGATACCCCGCGCCGGGCGGCAGTTTGGTCGGGCGGCAGCGGGCTGGATGCCGAACTGGAAGAAATCTTCGTGCGCACCTATGGCCCCATCAAAAACCGTGGACTGGACGCTTTCCGCCAAAGTCAGGAACGCGCATTGGCCGCGGTATCCGAACCGCTCTCGCGGGTCAAGCCCGATGACTATTTACTAGTAGATGGCTACAATATTATTTTTGCATGGGATTCTCTCAAAGCCTTAGCCTCCGATGACTTAGACGCTGCCCGCTCTACCCTTATCCATTTGCTGAGCAACTATCAAGGGGTCAAACGCTGTCATTTAATATTGGTATTCGATGCCTACCGCGTCAAAGACAATCCCGGCTCGATTGAAAAGCGGCACGGGATTCACATTGTTTACACCAAGACCGCCGAAACCGCTGATATGTATATTGAAAAAGCCTCTTATGACTTGTCCCGCGCCCATCGCGTCAAAGTCGCCACGTCAGATGCACTTGAACAGGCCATCATTCTGGGACACGGTGCAGAACGCATGTCTGCCAACGACCTGTTATGGGAGGTCGAACAGGCCAATGAACAAATACAAACCTTCCTGAAACAGCAATAGTTTCCTTGTTATACAGACCGCCTCATAGGTCAGACCAATATTTCCAGTTTTTGTGTATATTACCAAATAACCCCTTTACGCGCGACTATATTTTTGGTATGATGAAAACATCCTTGAATGCCACAAGCATGTGCGCTGGCTCATCCTCACCTTTCGTTTCATACCGGAGGATACCTCCCCATGCGGCAAGACCACACTTTTTCTTGGAGGTATATGAAACTATGATGCGGCTGAAAAAAACGCAGTTTAAACGCCCTTCTTTGGGCAAAATGAAACTAGCTACCAAACTCTCCTTGCTCATCGGCTCCGTCTTAGCCGTCATCTTCCTTATCTTAATTATATCCGTTTTGGCCATGACCCGCTCGGCTATGGAATCGCGTACTTATGGAGAGTTGCTCTCCATCGCCCAGCACAACGGCACACAAATTCAACAAGTCTTTGACACAGCAGAAAATGCCGCCCTTGGTATCCAAGGCTACTTACAGGAATGCTACGCTAAGACCGATACAGACCCGCAAAGCGCTCGTGTACCCGACGACCCGGAGGCAAGAGAGATGTGCATGAGCACCATCTATACCGGTACGCCGCTTTCGGCTACCATGTACGATGCCGAACAATTTTTAACCGCAACCGCACGCTATACCGCCCTGAACAATGATGATATTGTAAATGTCGGTGTCATGTTTGAGCCATACGCATTCCAATCTACCATCCGCAATTATTCTTTTTTGGCTCAGTCCGACAGTGCAACCGAAAAAATTTATCCTTTTGGTGCTTACGAAATCTACTCCACCGAGGACTACTATGAACAGGCTGCCACAACAAGAACATCTATCGTGACAACCCCGTACTATTATCAGGACGATTTGCTGATGTCCTATTCCTCGCCCATCATCCACAATGGTGTGCTGAAAGGTGTTGTCATGGCCGATATCAACGTCAGCCGTTTTGACAAAATCAATGCCACCAACGAAAATTATCCTTCCATGTGGGCAACCATCTACGACAGCACCGGCACGATTGTTTATGACAGCGAAAGTCTGGACAACATACATGTCAATATTTCCGACTTCACACCCAACGCAGACGACCTCGCCTACATTCAAAACTCGATGGCAAAAGGCGAAGCATTTACCATCGTCATGCGCCGTGAAACCGGTGAGTCAATCACCTGTTTTTACAGCCCTATCTCGGTCGCTGAACAAACTTGGTGGTCTATGACCGCACTCAACACCGTCGATATTCAACGCACCACGACGCAGGCCACTTTGTTCCTGCTCCTTATCTGTGTCGTTGCATTGATTGTCATTGTTATCACCATCATTTTTGTGCTCAAGCGTCTGCATCGCCCCATCAACGATATCGTTTCGGCTGCCGAATGTATCGTTGCCGGCAATCTTGACATCGACCTGCAAGTACACTCAGAAGATGAAATCGGCCAGCTTTCCCGCGCATTCCTGCAAATGACCGAAAACCTCAAGGCCATCATTTTCGATGTCGATTACTGCCTGAACGAACTCGGAAACGGCAACTTCTGTGTCAAGAGCCGTGAACACGACCGCTATGTCGGTGAATATAAAGAAATTTATTCGGCAATGCACCGCATTATGCAAACGCTAAGCCAGACCTTGTACCGCATCAATGGTGCCGCCGAACAGGTCGCTTCCAGCTCCGAACAAGTCTCCAACGGCTCTCAGGCACTATCCCAAGGTGCGACCGAACAGGCTTCTTCCATCGAAGAACTGGCTGCCACCATCAATGATATCTCCGCTCATGTCAAACACAATGCCGAAAATGCCCAGTCGGTTAGCCAGAAGGTTATAACGGTCAACCAGCAGATGACCGAAAGCAATCAAATGATGCAGAATACCGTGAGCGCAATGAACGAAATCCGCGATAGCTCCAGTGAAATTGGTAAAATCATCAAAACCATTGAAGATATCGCATTTCAGACCAATATTCTGGCGCTCAATGCCGCCATCGAGGCCGCACGCGCTGGCGCTGCTGGTCGTGGATTTGCCGTTGTCGCAGACGAAGTGCGCAACCTTGCCGGCAAAACTGCTGACGCTTCCAAGGAAACCACTGCCCTAATTGAACGTTCGCTGCAATCCATCGAGCAGGGCACTTCCAGCATGGAGGCAACCGCTCGTTCGCTCGAAAAAGTCGTCGAGGGTGCCCGCACCATCACCGACTCCATTCAGCAAATCTCTATCGCTTCGGATGAACAGGCAAATTCTATTTCGCAAATCACAACCGGTATCGACCAGATTTCCAGCGTCATTCAAACCAACTCGGCAACGGCACAGGAAGGTGCTGCTGCCAGCGAAGAACTGACCGCACAGTCTCAAATCCTGAAAAAGCTGATTCTTGGCTTCCAGCTCGACCAAAGCGTACTTTCCGAAACCGATTTGGGCACCATGCAATCTAATTTCTCCTATACCACACCGTCAGCAAATACCGCTTCGACACCGTCATACGATACCTCAAATTTTGACACATTCGGCGGATTTGATGGGAAATATTAACTGAAAACCAGAAAAAGCACCGGAAAGAATTGATTTCCGGTGCTTTTTTATGTGTATAACAGAGTATTCCTTTTGATAACTGTGTGACAAGGCTGCCAAAAAAAATTGTCACGTACTGTTTTTTAATCCCTCGTTCAAAAAAAGAAAACCGGAACAAAATGTTCCGGTTTTTCTGGCGGAGAACGAGGGATTTGAACCCTCGCGACGCTTTCGCGCCCTACTCCCTTAGCAGGGGAGCCCCTTCACCACTTGGGTAGTTCTCCAAAAACGCTATTTTATTGGTTTCAACCGCCAGATGAAAAAAAATCTGGCGGAGAGGGTGGGATTCGAACCCACGCGCCCTTTCGGACAAACGGTTTTCAAGACCGCCTCGTTATGACCACTTCGATACCTCTCCGTATCATGTGCCCGATAAGCAGTTATTATTCTAGCATGTAGTTTGGCACTTGTCAACCCTTTTTTCATTTACTTATATTTTACTTTTTTCCCATGCGACGCTTTACAAACTTTTGGTATTGTAATTTGGGTGAATTTGTCATACTAGATAGATTATTCTGCAATTATCCCCGTTCTAATTTGATAAAATATTTTTGGTACGCGCTTGCCGCTTCCAAAGAAACCCGATATACTAAAAGAAACACTTGTCTCATATTATTTGATTGCAAAAAGAGGAACGCGAACCATGTCTATGATTTATTGTGTAGAAGATGATGTAAACATTCGAGAACTGGTTTTATATGCGCTGCGCGCATCCGGATTCGATGCCGAAGGATTTGACAGTGCCGGGCCTTTTTTCGAGCGTCTGGAAACCGCTTGCCCCGACCTTGTACTGCTCGACATTATGCTGCCGGGTATGGACGGTTTGACCATCCTGCACACGCTGCGTGAAACGCCGCGCACAGCGGCATTGCCGGTCATCCTGCTGACGGCAAAGACAGCGGAATACGATAAGGTGCGCGGTCTGGACGACGGTGCCGACGACTATTTGTGCAAGCCGTTCGGTGTGATGGAACTGATGTCGCGCATCAAGGCTGTTTTGCGCCGTGTACAGCGTGCCCAGCCGGTCACAAACGCGCTGACCCTTGGCGACATTACATTGGACACGGCACGCCATACCGTGGAAGCGGCTGGTCAACCGGTCGTACTGACGCTCAAAGAATTTGACCTGCTGCACTATCTAATGGAAAATGCAGATATTGTATTGACCCGTGAAAAAATCATGGAAGCGGTATGGGGCTTTGGGTTCGAGGGCGAAAGCCGCACGGTTGACATGCACATTAAGACCCTGCGCCAAAAGCTGGGCACTCCCAGCGCGCAGATTCAAACGGTACGCGGTGTGGGCTATAAAATCGGAGCGGAACCCAAATGAAAAAACGCATCTATCAACGTATGCTGGCACTCGCCACGCTGGCTGCGCTGCTGACCAGCGGAGCCATGTTGGCACTGCGCTGGCGCGATGGCCTGCACGAGCTGACCGAGCAGACCTCTAGGCAAGCTGCGATTGCGGCTGCCGGTTATCTGGGTGCGGCCGACCAGATGGCCACCTTATCTGATATCGGTGAATCTGACCGTTCGCGTGTGACACTGATTGCGCAAGACGGCACCGTACTCTATGATTCCAACGTGGATATCAGCCAAATGGAAAACCATGCCCAACGGCCGGAATTTGAGCAGGCGCGCAAAACCGGTACGGGAGAGGGCGTGCGCATTTCCTCGACATTGGACGAACTGACCTGCTATGTTGCATTGCGCCTGCCGTCGGGTGATGTGCTGCGCGTGGCAAACACGACCGATTTGGTCATGCGTTCGGTCGTGGACACCATTCCGGCAATGCTGGCGGTTATCGTCATCATCTTTTTGTTGTCCGCCCTGTTGTCCGCACGTCTGACCGAACAGCTTGTGCGCCCCATCAACGCCATCGACCCAACCAAGCCACTGGAAAACGATGTATATGATGAGCTTGCACCGCTGTTGCACCGGTTAAGCGCACAAAACAAACAAATCTCGCTGCAAATTGCCGCCCTGCACCGCAAACAGATTGAATTTGATGCCATCACCGCCGGAATGGATGAAGGCTTGGTGCTGCTTGACGAGCGCCTGACCGTGCTCACATGCAGCCGTGCCGCACGGCGGCTGCTCGACGCGCCTGCCGCGCCCGGTTTGCCGCTGGATTCCTTCGAGTGCAACCCCGATGTGATTCACGCCGCACAAACCGCACTGTCCGGGGAATCCTCGGTCAACATGCTCGAACGCGCTGGCCATCATTTGCGCCTGTCGTTCAGTCCGGTACATGTCGATGACGGTATCCGCGGTGTTGTCATGCTGGTACTTGACATCTCCTCTCAATATGCGGCCGAACAATCGCGCCGCATGTTCACGGCTAACGTCACACACGAGTTAAAAACGCCGCTGACCTCGGTGTTGGGCTATGCCGAAATGATTCGCTATGGTCTGGCAAAGCCCGAAGATGTGCCCAGCTTTGCCGCCCGCATCCATGACGAAGCCGCCCGCCTGCTGACGCTGGTAGATGATATCATGAAATTATCCCGTCTGGATGAGGGACGCGGCAGTCTGAACTTTGAAGATGTTGACCTGTATCACTTGGCAGATTCGGTATGCACGCGCATGGCGGACAAAGCCAACAAATTCCAAGTCAAAATTGCCATGCACGGCGCGCCCTGCGTCATCCGCGCCATTCCCACGATGGTGGATGAAGTGCTGTCCAACCTGTGCGACAACGCGATTAAATACAACCGTCCAGACGGTACGGTAGATATCAGTCTGAAAAAGAACAAGGCGGGTGTTACGTTGCGCATTGCCAACACCGGCGCTGCTATTCCCGCTGATGCACTGCCTCATGTGTTTGAGCGCTTTTACCGCGCCGATGCGTCGCGTTCCAAAGAAGTACCGGGCACCGGTCTGGGACTGTCTATTGTCAAACACATCTGTGAAATTCACCGGGCATCTATTTCGGTCACGTCCGAGGAGGACTGCACCGCCTTCACCATTCAATGGCCATCTGACCCGGGGGCTGTTCTATGAGTGCTGCCCCCACACCAACGGTCACGCTGCTCGAAGCACAAGCACAACCATTGCCCCTTTCCCATGCGGCGCAATGGTTGTGCCCCGCCCGCCAGCAGGCTCTGGCGCGTATCACGCACCCACAGGCGCGTGCCTGTTCGCTGACCGGGGATTTGTTATTATATGCCGCCGTGCGTGACCTGTTACCGGGAGCCTCTCTGCCGCCTGTGCGCGCCGCCGCGCCGGGCGGCAAGCCGTATCTGCCCGACCTGCCCGACGTTCACCTGTCGCTGACACACAGCGGGCAAACGATTGTGTGTGCGCTTTCCAATGTGCCGGTCGGCATTGATTTGGAATTGCCCCGCCCGGTGCGCTCCGGACTTGTCGAACGCTTCTTTACGCCGCAGGAACAAGCCCTTGTGCGCCGTGAACCTGACCGTTTTTTTGACCTATGGATGGCAAAAGAAGCCGTTTTGAAAGAAATCGGTTGCGGTATCGCGGGCAATCTGCGCCAAGTGTCTGTATCGCTGGGCGATTGCTCGCACGCCGATGCGTTCGGGAACCCGCACGCACTGACCCGCGCGGTGCTGCCGTCCGGCGCTGTCTTGCTGGTCAGCGTCCCCGGCACCATCCCGCCCACCATCCAGATTCATCCCTTTTCCAAGGACGATTTTTGTAAAATTTCACCGTACACCTCGGAATAAAATCGGTTTTTTTCGGCATTCTGCCTTGAATTACTGATATAGGATTGCTATAATAAAGTTAAGATAATTGTTTACGGCCGCCAGGCCGTTTGCCGGCTGCGTGATGCGCGTCGGATATTTCTGGAAGTCTAATGGAGGGGTTCTCTTATGAAAAACATCTTGTTTGTCGCATCGGAATGCGTCCCGTTTATCAAGACCGGCGGCCTGGCCGATGTAGTCGGCGCGCTGCCCAAATCGCTTGACCGGGAACAATATGACGTTCGCGTGATTGTGCCCAATTATATGGCCATCCCCGAACGCTATCGCAATGACTTTGAATACGTCTCCCATTTCTATATGGACCTTGGCGGACTTGGTTCGGTTTATGTCGGCATCCTGACCTATCAGCTTGACGGCGTGACCTATTACTTCATTGATAACCAGTACTATTTTGGTGGCCCCAAGCCCTATGGCGACATTCATTGGGACATCGAAAAGTTCTGCTTCTTCTCCAAAGCCGCGCTGTCCATTCTACCAACCGTTGGCTTCCATCCTGATGTCATCCATTGCCATGACTGGCAGACCGGTATTGTCCCGGTGTTCCTGCACACCATCTTTAAAGACAATCCGTTCTATCACGGCATTCGCACCATCATGACCATTCACAACCTGCGTTTCCAAGGTATCTGGGACATCCCCACCTTGAAGCTGTACACTGGTTTGCCCGATTGGGTCTTTACCCCCGACCGCATGGAATACCAGAAAGATGCAAACATGCTCAAGGGCGGCTTGGTCTTTGCCGACCGTATCACCACGGTATCCGAAACCTATGCCGGTGAAATTCAGTGCGGCTTCTATGGCGAAGGCTTGGATGGTCTGCTACGCGCCAAGAGCGGCACGCTGTCGGGCATTGTAAACGGTATCGACTACGATGTATATAACCCTGCAACCGATGCCAATATTGCAGCACAGTATTCCACCCGCAACTACTTAAAGGGCAAAGCAGCCAACAAGGCCGCATTGCAGCAAGAACTCGGACTGCCCGAAGACCCCGACACCATGATGATTGCAATGGTCACCCGTTTGACCGACCAGAAAGGCTTGGATTTGGTCAACTGGATTATCGGCCGTTTGGTCGAGTCGCGCGTGCAGCTCGTTGTCGTCGGCACCGGCGACCCGCGCTATGAAGGTCTGTTCCGCCATATGCAGGAGGTTCAGCCCGACAAGGTACGCGCTTACATCGCCTTTAACGAAGGCTTTGCCCACAAGGTCTATGCGGGTGCAGATGCTATGCTGATGCCGTCGCTGTTTGAGCCTTGCGGCCTGACCCAGCTCATTTCCTTGCGCTACGGCACGGTGCCGATTGTCCGCGAAACCGGCGGTTTACGCGACACCGTACAGCCCTATAACGAATATGAACAGACCGGTACCGGCTTCTCGTTCTGCAACTACAATGCCGACGAAATGCTGCGCACCATCTATTACGCCGAACAAACCTATTACGACGACCGCAAGGCTTGGAACAACATCGTGAAGCGCGGTATGCAGCAGGACTTCTCGTGGAACAGTTCGGCGCATAAGTACGAAGCACTCTACGATGAACTGTGTAACCTGTAATAAAAAAGACATTGGGTTTGTCTTTTTTCGCAATCATTTCCCTTCCCTTTTGCGGGGGCGGCGCTGCGCCGCCCCCGTTGTATTTTGCACCTTTCATTACAATCTAGTTACCTTTCTTGACAAGCCCCTACCTTGCCCCTATACTGTCACTGTACTAAAACCGTTCATACAGTTTTTGACCAATAAAAAAAGCGAGAGGAGCGCCATTTATGCCTAAATTAGACGAAAACCTACCGGTCATGGAACCGGAGACCAACCTCCCTGAGCCACCCGCCGATGATACGGCACCGGCTGAGGAGCTGGAGAGCGATGCCGCGCCCATCGCCGTCGCAGATACCCCCGATACCACCACCGACCAAGCCGCCGACAGCGAAAACGCTGCCGCAACTTTGGTGCGCAACCGCTATGCCGACACGATGAATAAACGGCGGCGCCGTCTGCCCAAGCCTGTGCGCGTGATTTTGGGGCTTGCCGTCATCGCCGGACTGGTCGGCGGTGCGGTCTACGTCGTGCGCAAAACCCAGCAGACCACCGAAACCGAAACCATCCAAACCGCAGTCGCTTCACGCGGCTATCTGGAAACCTACATCGAGGGCAGCGGCTACACGGCTGCCAAAACCCGCGCCGAACTAGGCAAGGACATCAAAGGCAAGGTGCTGAAAGTCAATGTGGCGACCGGCGACACGGTCAAAGCCGGTCAGGTGCTGTTGACCATCGACCCCACCGACACCCGTAAGGAGCTGGAAGAAGCGCAGACCGCGCTCAACGAGGCACAGAAAAGTGTATCGGATGCCAACAAAACGCTGAGTGAATTGACCGTGACAGCGCCGTTTACCGGTCGTCTGCTACCGCCCGGTGAATTGACCGGCACTACCACCAGCACAAATGCCGACGGCGAGACGGTCACCACCTCTTCGACTCCTGAGGAAGTCAAAATCCAAAAGGGTGAGGACGTGGCATCGGGCACCGTACTGGGCACGCTGGTCGATGACACCAACATGCGTCTGGAACTGTATTACAGCTATGCGTACATTGACAAATTGAAAGTCGGTCAGTCGGCTACCGTATCCATTCCGCAGACTATGGGCACGGTCACCGGTACGGTGGACAAAATCGACCGGATTGAAAAGATTTCGGACGAGGGCGGCCGCCTGTTCCGTGCAACGGTCACTTTCCGCAATCCGGGTACGCTCAAAGCCGGTATGGATGCCACCGCAACCATCGCCGCCGACGGCTTGAACATTGCCCCGACCGGTTCGGGTAAGCTGGCATACAGCCGCGAAGTGCAGCTGACCACCAAGGCGGCTGGCACAGCAACCGCCAACTGTGCGCCCAGCTATCAAAAATTCAGTGCTGGTCAAACGATTCTGTCCCTGTCCAGCCCGGATGCCACCAACGCATTGCAAACAGCACAGCAACTGGTCAAGAGTCGTCAGGAGACAGTCGCCGAACTGACCCAGCGCATCAATCAGTGTACGGTCGTATCGCCCATCGACGGCGTGGTCATGTCCATGAGTGCCGTAGAGGGTGAAAACCTGCTGGGCGATGCAGCGCCCTGCGTGGTTGCAGACACCGATAACATTGTCATCAACGCTGATATCTCCATGAGCGATGTTGCCAGCGTGCAGCCCGGTCAGATAGCTTCCATCACGATGAATCTGGGCACTGACACCCTGAGCTTTACTGGCACGGTGCAATCGGTCGGACTGGAGGCAAACAAGAGCGACAACAACAGTCAAGGCTCTATGCCCACTTTCCCGGCTGTCATCGCAGTTGACCCGGTCGAAGGGCAAACCCTGCGTCCTGACTTCTCGGTAGAATACCGCATCACCACCGCACAATCCCCCGACTGCATCATGGTTCCCTCGTCTGCCGTGGTCAATACGATGGACGGCGTAGCCGTATTCGCACAGCCCGCCGAGGGGCAGACCTTTGAAAACGCGCAGCCCATTCCCGAAGGTGCCGACGTGCCCGAAGGATTCGTACTGCTGCCGGTTGAAATCGGCATTGCCGATGCTGAAAACACCGAAATCATTTCCGGCTTGGAGGAAGGCACAACGGTATTCCTAGCTGGGCCGCAAGACCTTTACAGTGATATGGAAACGTCTGGCGGTGCTGTCATGGTCGGCTAAAGGAGGGCAAAACGGTTATGTTCTTCCGCAAACGCAGTGCCGCACCGCCTCCGGTCAATCACTCCCTGTTGATTGACGTGCAGCATCTGAGCAAAATCTACCACGAAGGCAGGGAAAACGAAGTGCGCGCACTCGACGACATTTCCCTGTCGGTGCCTTGGGGGCAATTCCTATGTATCCTTGGTCAGTCCGGTTCAGGTAAATCTACCCTGATGAACATTTTGGGCTGTCTGGATATCCCCACTTATGGTATTTATCGGCTGGGCGGGCAGGCAGTCAACGAAATGCGCCCGTCCACCCTGTCGGGCATCCGTAACCGCGAAATCGGCTTTATTTTTCAGGGTTTTAACCTCATTCCTGCGCTGACCGCGCTGGAAAACGTCGAACTTCCCTTAATCTACCGCGGAATGCCCAAATCCCAGCGGCGCGCCCTGTCGATTGCAGCGTTGGAACAAGTCGGACTGGCGCACCGCCTGCACCATCGTCCCTCTGAAATGTCGGGCGGCCAGCAGCAGCGCGTCGCCATTGCGCGCGCCGTCGCAGCCAAGCCCCCCATTATCATGGCCGACGAACCGACCGGCAATCTGGATTCGGCTTCCGGTCGTGAAATCATGGAACAACTGGCGACGCTTAACCGCGCCGGTACATCTATCATTCTCATCACCCATGACAATCATCTTGCCGAAATGGCACAGCGGATTGTCACCATTCAGGACGGTCGCATCATCTCTGACCGACGCGGAAAAGGAGGACTGCTATGAACTGGCTGCAAACCATCCGCATGGCGCTCAAGTCCATCTCCAACAACAAAGTGCGCTCGTTCCTGACCATGCTGGGTATTATCATTGGTGTCGGCGCGGTCATCTCGCTCGTCGCCTCCATTCAAGGCATGGCAACGCTGACCCGCCTGCAATATGAGGCAATGGGCACCAATAAAATCACGATTTCGGGCTGGGGCTTAAAACAGGCAGATTGGTATAAGTTAGAAGATACGCTGAGCATTGACATGAAAGAACGGGTCAAAGGCTGGTCTCCACAAAGCAATTACTATGACTGGCAATCCAAAGGCGTACAATATCGCTCGAAAATCCTGTCCAATGAGACTAATACCAGAATTTACTTCGGCAATCAGGATTACAGCACCGTCACTAACATGTCGATTGTGTCCGGCCGCGATATCTCTACCACCGACTGTGCCTACGCTTCGCGTGTATGTATCATTGGCGAAGCCGTGCGCAAATACTTCTTTGGTGCTATGAGCCCGCTTGGTCAACATATCCGCATTGGCGGCAAGAGTTTTGAAGTCATCGGCGTATATGCGGGCAAATACGGCGGTAAACTCAACAGCGGCGACCAGCTCATTGTACTGCCCTACACCTTGCAGCCGCTTATGATGAATATTAGCCCCTTTGATAGCCGGACTTACATCGTACAGGCACGGACGAAGGACGACATTCAGCCCATTGTAGACTACATCACCAACACATTCCAGCCGCTTGCCGGTGAAAACGGCTATTTCTACTGTGAATCGGATGCACAATGGCAGGAACAGGCGCAGGCTTCTAGCAATCAGCTTGCTTTGCTGGGTGGCGGTGTCGCAGCCATTTCGCTTCTGGTCGGCGGCATCGGCATTATGAATATCATGCTGGTGTCGGTCACCGAACGTACCCGCGAAATCGGTATCCGCATGGCCATCGGCGCACGCCGCCGCGACATCATCGGTCAATTTTTGGTCGAATCGGCAGCGGTTTCGTGCTGTGGCGGTATCTTGGGCATTGCGCTGGGCTGTTTTGGCTCGGCGGTCATCGGCAACCTGCTGATTGCCCAACAAACCTCCAATATGTCCGGCTACATGCCCGACATCGAGCACTTTACCGTACTGCCCTCGCCGCCGCTGGTCATCGGCGCGTTCCTGTTCTCCGCACTTCTGGGCATTATTTTTGGACTGTACCCCGCCAATAAGGCGGCCAAATTGCAGCCGGTTGACGCGCTGCGCACGCAATAACAAAGGAGGATACCATGATAAAGCGTTCCTTTACCTGTTTGTCGCTCTCGCTGGCGCTGCTTGCAGGTTCGGCCGGCGCATCTTTCCGCGACATCACCGACACCGACCTTGCACAGGCAGCCGCTTCGCTAGATGCACTGGCGATTATGCAGGGCGATGGGGCGGGCAATTTTGAGCCAAACCGTAATCTGACCCGCGCCGAATTTACCAAACTGGCGGCCGCTTCTCTGGGCGTGTCCGAAGCCACCGCCTACCGCAGTTATACGTTGTTCCCCGATGTGCTGTACACGCACTGGGCATCGGGCTACATCGCGGCGATGGTCAAATCGCCCGATCTCGCCAAAAAACAAATCATCCGCGGCAATGCTGACGGCACGTTCACACCGGAAAAGCCGGTCACTTACGGCGAAGCCTGCACCATGCTGCTTCGTATGCTGGACTACACCACCGCCGATGTCGGCCCCATCTGGCCCACCGACTACGTCGCCAAAGCGCAGTCGCTAGGCATCACCAAGGGCGCAACCACGCGCGGCGAGAATGACCCCATTACACGCGCAGATGCAGCCGTTATGCTGCGCAACACACTGCGCACCCCTACCAAGGGCGGTGAAAAACTGTACACCGCTCTGAGCGGCTCCACGCCGGTGGAAAACTCCATCCTGCTGGCAACACCTGAAACCGATTCTTCGCTGTCCGCCGGTCAGCTCCGCTTCTATGAGGGCGGTGAAATCGTCAACCGTCCGGCAGCCAATACCCTTGACAGTGCGCTGGTCGGTGCCCGCGGCATTGTCATCTTCGACAAGACTGCCACGAACAAGGTCAAGTCTTTCCTGCCTGAAGTCTCCCAGCGCGAAAGCTACACGATTGTGCGCGCCGAGCGTCAGCAAATCGTCACCAAGGACGGCGGCTCGATTTCGGTTGGACGCAAAGTGCCTGTGGTGGTACAGGGCGAACTGCATGATTACATTGAAGCATGGTACGACCTGCGCGAGGGCGAGACGGTCAGCCTATACTACGACAACGACCACAATCTGGAACTTATCGCGGTTGACCACTCCTTTGCAAGCAGCGACAGCTATATTTGGGGCGTGGATTCGGTTGCCATCCCCAGCGGCTACCGCATCGAGCGCAACGGCGTGACCATCCAGTCGGGCGACATTCAAAAATATGATGTCGTGACGCTCAACCCCAAGGCACAAACCGCACTGGTATCCAACACTCGCATTACCGGTCTATATCAAGAGGCTTCGCCCTCGTTCCGCTTCCCGGAGAAAATCAAGGTACTGGCAACCGAATTTGCGGTATCCGAGACGGCTGCCCCCACCTTCGACAAGGCCGAGTTGGGCAAGCGCATCACGCTGTTGTTCGATGTCAACGGACAGGTACGCGCGGCAGTGCCTGAAAGTGAATTGTCGGTCAACATGAGCGGCATTGTGACCGCCTGCACCGAAAGTGAAGTCACCGTTCAGTTGTTTAACGGCCTGACCATCAAGGGGCCGATTGAAAAGGCGGTCAACAATGTAGCGGTCGGGCAAATGGTGCGCCTGACCCAAGACCTAAACGGTAATCTGCGCGTGACCGAAAACACCCATACATCGAGCAATCCGGGCGACTGGATTGTATCGCGCGGCGTACTGGGCAGCAAGCCGGTTGCGCCTGATGTACAGGTATTTGAGCGCGTTTCGGACAATGCCCCGCTGTATCAGATTGACGTGAACAACATTGGTCAGGAGGTTATCTCCGGCAAGAAGATTGAAACCGTTGTCACCGACCCGTCGGGCACGGTCATTGCGATGATTGTGCGCGATGCAACCGGCGAAGGCTGGGTATGGGGTCTTGTGGAAGGCGCGTCTACGGTCGCCTATGAACGCGAAATCGGAGAACCCGGCACCCCTGATTACAAGAAAATCGTCGTTTACGACTATAAGGTAAAAATTACCACCTTGGAGAACGGCGAACAGAAAACTTATACCATCGACGTTGCCGAACAGGTCGATGACTTGATTGGCCGTCCTACCCCGTTGGGTCTGCCGCGTGCGGCACTATCCAACACAGGTGAAATGCACCTGACCTCTAAAAAGCCCATTTACATCGGCTCGGTCGGCCTGACCGCGTTCGAGGGCTATCAGAGCGTTAAAACCGATAAGGGTATTTATCCGGTATCTGAGGACGTTCCAGTATGGGTCAAGAGCAGTAACAGCTTCATCACCCTGCGGCAGGCAAAAGCCGATTATGACGGCTTCACGCTGTACGCCGATGCCGCGCTGGACGATGGCGGTCAAATCTGCCTGATTGCTGTTTCCTAAGTCCACCAAAACAAACGTCCTGCCACTTGTTGGCAGGACGTTTTCTTATGCCCTTAATGCACAAGCAAGCCCCGCAGCCCAAATCCGGGCTGCGGGGCTTTTGAATCGCTATGAGCCGATTAAATCAAATCATACAGGATAGACAGCATCTTGGCACATTCTTCACGGGTTGCCGGAATGAATGGGTCAAACGTGTAGCGGCCGTTGGTCACATTGCCGTCAATAATACCTGCCTGCTGCATCACAGAAACAGCGGTCAATGCCCAGTTGTCAATCTTCGAGACATCGGCAAAGGTAACCGGTGCATTGCGCGACGGTAACGTTTTACCAGCCGACTGTACATAGCGGTAAATCATCGTTGCCATTTCTTCGCGGGTAATGCTCATGGTCGGGGCAAAGCGTCCGCCATCGGTACCGGTTGTGATACCGCGGTCGGCTGCCCATGCGATATACGGCGCACTCCAGCGGGACAACGAGACATCGGGGAATCGGGACGAAGTGTAGCCTGCTACATTTGCGCCCGCAACACCCGCCAGCATCTTGACAAATTCTTCACGTGTCACATAAACGGTCGGTTCAAAGTAACCGCCGCCCGTGCCGTTGATGATGCCCAATGCCGCCAGCTTATTGATATAGCCCGCACTCCAACGAGAGGACGGTACATCAATAAAGGTGCTTGTGGTGGGATAATTCGGATAGGTGGGTGTTGTCGTGCCGCCAGAAGAACCGGTGGTCAGCGTATCGGTTGTCACAAGGAAGGTGCCCAGTTCATCGGTGGTAAAGGTTGCCTGACGCTTGGACGACGAATAACTTGCCTTCATGTCGGTGACATAGGTTGTCGTTGCTGCATAGGCGCCTGTACCGCCATAAACCGTGCTGCCGCCATAGGAAGCCAGCCAGGTATGATTGCCGTCACCAACGCGATATACCCTGACGTCCGAGGACTTCTCGCCGCTCTTGAGTTTGTACTCAAAAGTGATTTCGGCTTCGCCCGAACCCAAATCAATGACATCATTGCTGCCGTCACGAACGAGCAGGGTGTACTGGTCGTCGTCCTCCTCCACATAGAACTCTACATTGGTCTTGCTGCTTGCGCTGTAAATCTGCGACAATGCGCGATAATCAAAGGTAATCGTGCCCTGATTGGTGGTGAGCTGGATACCGGTATCTTCATCGGCAATCGTGTCCAGCATCTTGCGCGGTATGGTTACGGTTGTATCGTCTACGGTCTTGGAGGTCTTGACATCCAGTTCAATAAAGGTCTTGTCGGCATCTTCGCGACGTGCTTCGCGCTTATTGGCGCTGAGCGCATTTTCCAAAGTCGAAGTGCTGAACGTTGTGGACGCGCTGCGGCTCTTGACGGTGGGCGTTCTGTCCACGGTCGTGGTGGAAACGCGGTCGCCATCCTTTTTGGATGTGCTCGACGAGGACGAACTGCTGCCGGAGGACGAGGACGAACCACTATACGCATCAAAATCGACAATCAATTCGACTGCGTTTGCACCTGAACCATTGGTTGCAAAGTAGATATTGTCTCTGGTATCGGTGTCACCGTCGGTGTCAAACCACAGCTCGATGGTGTTTCCACTGAAATCAATATGGAAATAGCTGGTGTCAATGCAATCTTTCAGCTTTGTCCAAGTGCCATTTGCCGACGTCTTGTAGTACAGCGTATCCGGCGCATACGTTGTGCCATTATATCTTGCCGTCAGGTTGAATCCAATCCAGTAAGCCGAGCTAACGCTGCTATGCGGACGGAACGAAACCATGTCATCATCGCCGTCTGCATCAATGCGGAAATAATTGGCACCTGTGGAGGTCGAATAGGTGTACTCACTCGAATTATCATTCGCGCTGCTGCCGATTTTGCTGACGCTGAAATCCAGACGGCTCAGCGGTGCAATCGTCAATGTTCCGTTGGTGATAGTAGTCGCATTGTAGTTATCGGAAATCAGCGTTGCTGTAATCGGATATGAGCCAGCAGGCGAACTGCTTGTTGCTGTGGTCTGCAATCTGATAACAGTATTCTGGTTCTCTCCGGGTGCCAAGTTGCTTACGGTGCAGGTCAGCGTCGGAAGCGCATCGCCATAAGTGATGCTCTTGTTGTCAACGGTGACGGTAATCAGACGCTTTGTAATCTCAAAGTCGTCGCTTACCGAGCCGTGTTTTGTTTTATCTTGGCTATCGTAGTAAGCGGTTACGCGATATTTGCCCACGTTCTTGGGCATCGTGGTCAAAATATCATTTGAAAGCGTCTGTGTTCCCTGCGCGTTTTGCTGTATCTCACGGTATTCATAGCGAACGGTCGCACCGGATTCAACCTGCTGACCACCTACTGTGATAGTTGGTGCCGTAATCGCATCGCCATATACATTGGTTGCGGCGGGCTTTGTTGCAAATTCAACTTCGGTACCTGCTGTTGCAGCAGGACGAACGGTTACTTTGATATCCTTGGTCAATTTGCCGTCGTCGCCGTTGTACGTTACCGTTACATCCTCAGTTGTCTGTGCCTGAACGGTTTCCTTTGCCGTAATCTTATTGCCTACAAACCCCAGATTTGTGCTGGAACCACTTACTGTAATCTTATCGGTTACGGTCACTTCGTCTCCATACTGGTCAAGACCTTTGACAAACAGTTCCGCAGACTGTTTTGCCTCCAGCGTCAAACCATCCGTAACATCTTCGCTGCTCGATGTGCCCTTGTTCCAAACCTCTGTAATAGATTTCAGTTCACTTGCCGCACGCGAAACGGTCAAGGCAGCAGAGCCGCTTCCTGTAATGGAACCTTTCGCGCCCGCTTTAATGGTATAAGTACCCGCTTTGGCTTGCGGTTGCACAGTTACTTTACCATCCTGTGATACCGTTACATCTCCTTGCTCTCCGTCTGTTGTCTCAACAGTCCATGCAACCTGACTTGTAATGTCATGCTGCTTTCCATCGTCAGAATATGCTTTGACTGTAACATCCGGTGCCGCTGTACTTCCGTCTACCGTGACCGTTGATTGAGAAAGTTCAACTTTCTTTACCTCGGTAGCCGTAGCTGCGGCCTTTTTCAGTTGAAGTTTTGCTTCTCCCAATTTTCCACCGGCTGTCGCTTTCACCGTGACGGTATCTTCTACGGCACCCGCCTGAACGGTTACAACGCCATCTTGAATGGATACCTTATCATTGTTTTCAGGTTTTGTCGGTGTTGCAGTCCAGTTAACCGTTGCTTCTGGCATGACAGGCTCATCAAATGCGTTCAAAACTTGGGCTGTAAAAGCCTTTGTTGTTGTACTGCTGCTTTCCGGAATGGTCAGTTCTGATTGACCGCCCGAAACTATTACCTTGAACACCTCTTGTTCCCCTGTGCGTTTCACTTCCAAAACATCAAACACTGATGCATCCTCATTGTTTATCCTTGGCCTAATGGTATATGTTCCTGCCTTAGCTTTCGCATCAACCGTTACACCCCCATCTGCACCTACTGTTACATGCCTTGCGTCTCCTCCGTTTGTTGCCACAATCTCCCATCCAAGGTTTTCAGTAATCTTGGGGTTTCCATCCTCGTCCGTGAATACCTCAACTTTAATATCTTGTGGTGAAGTTTTTCCGTCTACGGTAACTTCTGATTGCGTAATGGTAACCTTCTTTATGTCTGCTGCGCTTAACGAAGTGATTCCGCCTCCTTCGCCGCCCTCGCCCGGTGTACCTGCCCAAACAACAGGCTGCGTTGTATCCGGCTCCAATGCCAGAGCCATCGGCGCTCCAGTCGCCAACATCGCGACCGCCAGCCAAAAAGCCAGCACGCGTTTGCTATACGACGTTTTCATAAAATCTCCTCCTTATGGTCCAAATCGCGGGGATGCAAACGGTATGGTTTGTATACAAATATCCCTTGGGTTTTATATCTTTATGTACCCTTATTATAGGCTGTAAGCTTCTATCTGTCCAGCAAATTTTGGTTAAATTTCGGTTAACACGCACAAGCTAAGTGCCATTTTTTTCCTTTTTTTCGGCAAAAAACCCTGCCAGATATCCGGCAGGGTTTTGAAAAGAGAGAGAGTATCAGGAAATCACGCGCCGACGCCGAGGGGGGAGAATACGACATACGCCAGACACATGACAGCCAGCACAACAGCGGCTACATACTTGCCATTTTTCCACGGGGTCAGGTCAACCACCTGGGCATCATGCAGCACAAAATCGGTTTCGCGCGGATGGGTCTTGACAATCATGCACATCAGAATCATGTCAAAGACGAACAGCGCGGCGGTAAAGTACAGGTAATGTACATTTGCAAGCGCGGGAATGATGTTGCGCAAAACAAATTGCAGCAGCAGATACAGTACAACGTGAATCGGGATGACGATTTTTGCCGCAATGCTGGGCACCTTCTTCCAGAAGAAGCCGCACAGCAGGCAGACAAACAACGGGGTGTTGAACGCAGCGAACGCCGAGTTTACCACCGTGGTGACGCCAACCGCGTACATAAAGAACGGAGACATGATGGTCGAGATAATCGCAACGACCGTGCCGAAGTTCTGACCGACCTTAACCATGTGCGCATCGCTTGCGCCGGGATTGAACATCGGGCGGTGAATGTCCAGTGCATAGATGGTGGAGGCAGAATTCAAAATGGAGTTAAACGACGACAGGATTGCGCCAAACATAACCGCGGCAAAGAAGCCCAGCAGCCACTTGGGCATCACGTCAGCAACCAGCATCGGGTAAGCGGTGTCACCGTTGCCCCAGTCAGTAACCTCGGTGTACAGCAAACGCGCGATAACACCGGGTACAACGATAATCAGCGGGGTCAGGATTTTGAAGAAGCCTGCCAGAACGGCGCCCTTCTGCGCCTCTGCCAGATTTCTTGCGCCGAATGCGCGCTGAATAATCGACTGGTTGGTTGCCCAGAAGTACATGTTATTGACCAGCAGACCGGTCAAAAGCAGCGGCCACGGCAGATATGGCTCGTTAAGGTTGGGCGCGTCAATCGCATTGAGCAAAGTCTTATCGGTGTTCAGGAATGCGTCCAGACCTTCCATAAAGCCGCCGCCATGTGCGGCGCCCAGTGCTATGAGGCCAAACACCGGTACGAGCAAGCCGCCCACAATCAGACCCAAACCGTTGATAGAGTCCGAAAGCGCGATGGCTTTCAAGCCGCCAAAAATCGCATAGATAGAGCCGACAAACGCGGTCGCAACACACACGGCTGCAATCGCCCAGAAACGTGCCTGACCGTCTGCCAGTCCAAACTGCTGTGCAAAAATCTGGTCAATTCCAAAGATGTTGACAAAAACCTGTGCGCCCGCATACAGGACATTGGGCAGCATAATCAGGATGTAGGACAGAAGCACAATAAACGAAACCAGACGACGGGTTCCAGCATCATAGCGCTGTTCAAAAAATTCGGGAATCGTGGTCAGACCGGTTTTCAGGTATCTCGGCATCAACACAAAGGCCAGAATGACCAGCGCAATCGCCGAAGTCACTTCCCAGCCCATCGGGCTCATACCGATACGCACGGCTTGACCGTTGTTGCCGACGAGCTGTTCGGCAGATAGATTGGTCATCAGCAGCGAACCGGCGATAACCGGGCCGGTCAGGTTGCGGCCTGCGAGGTAATATCCCTCTTGCGTGCCCAAATTGTCCCCTCTGGTTTTCCACCAAGAGATGACTGCGACAAGCGCGGTGAAGGCCACGAATGTCACGGCAGTGAACATTAGATTCATGCTTTCATCCTCTTTCTACTCGTAGTTACCATCCAGTCAGGCTCCTGAACGGCTGTTTCTATCATCTTCCGCGCCCACTCCCCAGTGCTGGTGCAGAATATAAACAGGCCTTGTGCCTGTTGCCTTACCAAAAATCGGACGTTCCGGCGCGATATCCGCACAGAACCCATCTTTTTTTACATTCTTTTCATCTATTCGACATATTTCGGTAACAAGTGTATTATACTAATTTGTGCTCGTGAACGCAACAAAAACTAACCATTTTACCCCATTTTCATATAATTTACCAAAATATTCCGGGGATATTTTGTATACTTTACCTATATTCCATGTGCCCGTGAACAAATATGCACAAAAAAATAGGTCCCCCACCGCGGAAGACCTTGTGAATTTTGATTAACTTTATATGTTATATCGGGTTTTTATGAGAATATCTGTGTATACTTCTGGTGTTTCCGGCCGTTTGCCCGATATCAGATAATCATATAGCAATTCCGGCGGAAGCGTGCCTTGCACACGCGCATTCTGGTCAATCAAAAATTCAATGCGCCCCTGTTCGAGTGCGATGCAGTTGAGCGGCGAAAGGTCATAAGCCACCACGCGCACCGCGCGTCCCATTTTTTCAATCGCATCGCACACGCCCTGCTGTCCATTTGCCGTCACATAAATGACATCTAAATCGGCATTTTCTTCCAGTGCGCGCAGTGTCAGTTCATACGCATAATCATCCCGATTAAAGCAATACTGCATAGGGAGCAAGGTGATTTCAGGCGCAATTTTGCCCAATTCCTGCGCAAAACTGACGTAGCGTGCCCGATGCCCGTGGTTATTGGGATAGGCCGAAAGCGACAGCACCTTGCCGCCAGCGGGCAGCATGGAATGTACCAATCCGGCGGCCGTCTGCCCGCCGCGGTTGTTGTCCATGCCCACAAAACACATCCGTTTAGAGCGCGGGGCATCGCCGTTGACCGTGACCACCGGAATCCCGCTATCTACTACTCGGTCAAGCGCCGCACACACTTCGGGCGAATCGCTTGGAGTCAGCGCCAAACCTTTAATGCCCTGCTGCACCAACTGGTCAATCGCATCCAGTTCTTGCTGTTCTCCGAGCGACTCCAACCGCCGCAAAATGACCTCTACCCCCTGCGCTTTGAGTTTGGCGGCCGCCTGCTCCACCCCTTCCATCAATATCTGCATGGTAGGGGTTTCGGCTGACTGCACCAAAAAGCCAATTTTCAAATTCATTTTGCTGCGCGCAAGCGCACGGCCAACCTGATTTGGCTCATATCCCAATTCCTCGGCAATTTTTCTCACACGCGCTTCCACCATCTCATTGACATGGCCACGGTTATTGATAACACGGTCAACCGTACCGCGTGAAACACCAGCAAGCTCTGCGATTTGCCGCAACGTGACTGGCATATTCTCCCCCTCTTTCTTATTTCGGTGCCTGTGCGGCACAAACCTCGCACAAAACCTTTTTTTGATTTTTTAACTTGTGCGCGCACACAAATCCGTTTTATTGGTCGTCTGGGAAAAATCTTGCAATTTCAATCGCTGCATTTTCCACCGAATCCGAGCCGTGAATGATGTTTTCGGTTGTGGAGTGCGCAAAATCCCCGCGAATGGTGCCCGCCGTGGCTTCCTCGAATCGCGTCGCACCCATCAAAATACGCATCCCGCGCACGGCATTTTCACCGCTTACAATCATTGCCAACACCGGGCCACGGGTCATATATGCCACGGTATCCGGGAAAAATGGCTTGTCCACAATATGCGCATAATGCTCCCGCAAGATTGTTTCATCCAACTGCATGGTTTGCATCCGCTCCACACGATACCCTTTTCGCTCAATCCGCGCGATGATTTCACCAATCAAGCCGCGCTCCAGCGCATCCGGTTTGAGCATAATATAAGTGCGCTCCTTTGCCATTTCCAATTTCCTCCTGTTGCATATTTCACCGAAAGAACGGCAGTCTATTTATAGTATATCAAATTTGTTTGGACAATTTGTTAATTTTCTATGTACACTCGCGCTTTTTGTTTGACGTTTTCCACAAACTCAGGTACAATACTCATATAGAACACCGATTGGAGGGCTACCCCTATGGCATTGCGTGATAAATTAGATGACCTGTATGGCAAAGCGACCGAAATGGTACAAACCGGCGTGGATAAGGCCACCGAAATGATGCAGAGTGGCGTCACGATTGCAAAACTCAAAACCGATAACATTGCCGAAGAAGATGCCATGCGGCGCGCCTATCTGGCGATTGGCAAAATGTATTTTGAATTGCACGGCGAGCACCCCGACCCCGCTTTTGCCGTCGAGTGCGACCGCATTTGCGCGTGCAAGCGCCGGATTGCCGAAAACAATCTGCGGCTGGCCGAGATGAAAAATTCTGCCGCACCTGAACCGCCTATGCCGCCACATGCAAACGGCCCCCAGCCGCCCCACATTGTTGGCGACGCACAACCGTTGGATGCAGAGCAGCCGCCTCAGCCGCCTGAACCCGATATCGTCCCCGAAGAAAAGGAAGAAATCGCCATCGACGAGCTGGACAATTGATTTTCCCGCCGGAGCCTGGTTTCAGGTTCCGGCGTTTTTTTTACCCTTCCACCAATTCAAACCGGTAACGCTGCTTGACCTCCGGGTACTTCTCCCGGTCTACTTCACTGGCGAACATATCATACGGCCGCACATAAAACCCATAATCGCCATAAAGCGCCTGATATACGACCATTTTTTCACCAGTCTCCGAATGTCGCGCAATCACAATCACCTGATAGAGCTGGTCTTTAAAATGCCGGTAGCGTCTGCCCGGATAAATCTGTCTCATATTGATTCCCCCATTGTTTTAATTGAAACTACTTGCTTGATATTATACCAAGTTCCCATCGGTATTGTCAAAATTTTGCCCGACAATTTAGACAATGTGCCCATTAGTTTTATCGCCCATTTGCCGGAATATATCATATAGGCACTGATTGGACTGCATCAATTATTAGGAGGGATGCCGCTTGATTTATCCAATTTTACCCGGTCAACACCGTCAGCCGGTCGAATATCCGGACATATCTGCACCCGTCTCCCATCCCACAACCGCAAACGCCTGCTTTGACCAGATAGAACACCGCGCCGATTGGACTGACACCGATTGGCGGCAAGCGACCTATGATATGTTGGAAAGCTTGCAGAAAACGTTTCCCGATATCTCCATCGTGCAGGGCAGCGCATCCGATTCGGCTTCTTTGCAAGCACTCGCCCAATCGCTCGGTTCGGGCAAGCATCTGGTGCTGTCCCCCGAATGGGTCGAGCAAATGGCACAGGGGCCGGAAGCATTTGAAAAGGGCTGTCAAACGCTCCTGCATCTGTTGCGCTCACTGCGCGCGTCCGATGCCACCGGCATCTATGTCGGTGAAAAAACGGCGACCAGCTGGACATACAGCCCCAAGTCCTCGGCTGAAGAGCGCATGGAACAGGCACAAAAACTGCTGCGCTGGTTTGCCGAGATGAACGCACCCAAGGAAGAAAAAAAATGCCCGTGGCTTCAGGAAATGCCGCGCAACTATTCCACAAAATCAAAATATGCCCGCGTCGCACGCGCAACCAGCGTCAGTCAGGTCAACCTCATCATTTCCGACATTCAGGGCGCCATCAACGACTTGCAAGGCGTGGCTATGAGCGGCTCGAACAAGGAAGCGGCACAAGCGCGCCGCGCCATCCGTTCACTTCGTACACTGGTCATGCGTGCAACCCGCAAAATCAGCTATCTGCAAGCAGAACAACTGCTCAAAGCCAAGAAAAAGCGCGCAGAACAAGAGCAACATCAGGAAAAAGCAAATATGCTGCGCCAGTTGTACAGCAAGCAGCACCGCAAACGCAGACGTGCCGACCAAGCCACGGCGACTGGTGGTATTACCCAGCGCCCGCTTCCAAGTCGGCGCTGCAAAAACCCATATAACAACTATCTAACCAGTGCCGTTTTAAGTACACCCCCACTTCCCGAAGTCAGTATCCCTTCCGGTGGCGGCACAGGCGGCGGCGATGTGGTCTTAGGGCCTACGATTGCCTTGTAAAAACCCGTATCTCTCCATCTGGCAGACCGATGTATTTTCTGATATACTGAAAAGGATAAAATTTTCAATATGTGAGGCGACACGGTCATGCAGGACACGTTATACTACCAAGACCCCTATTTACAATCGTTTGATGCCGTTGTGACCGGCTGTTCCCCAGCCGGTACCCAGTACGCGGTCACGCTTTCGGATACCGCCTTTTATCCCGAAGGCGGCGGACAGCCGGGCGACACCGGCACATTAAACGGCGTTGCCGTGTGTGATACCCGCCAACAGGACGGTCAAATCATACACCTGTGCGCAAGCCCTGTGCCTGTGGGCACGGCAGTACACGGCGTTCTCGATTGGGCACGCCGATTTCGGCACATGCAGTGCCATACCGGAGAACATATTTTTTCGGGCATTGCACACGCACTCTACGACTGCAACAATGTAGGATTTCACATGAGCCGCGACTGCGTGACCATTGACTTCGACCGTCCGCTGACTGCCGAACAGTTGGCAGAAGTGGAACGGCAGACCAACGAGGCGGTGTTCGCCGATATCCCCACCGTGGTATCCTATCCAGATGCCGATACCTTGCGCCGGTTGGACTATCGGAGCAAAAAGGAATTGACCGGTCAAGTGCGCATTGTACAAGCGGGTGGTCGGGATGTGTGCGCCTGCTGTGGCCTACATGTGACGCGAAGCGGTGCAGTAGGCTGTGTTAAGGTGGGCACGCAAACACCTCACCGCGGCGGTGTCCGCCTGACTCTGTTCATCGGCTGGGACGCGGTGCGCGACTATGACGGCAAACAGAAAAGCGTCACCGCGATATCACACACCTTATCTGCCAAGCCGCATGAAATTGCACAGGCTGTGGAAAAAATGGCCGAGCGTAATGACCAGTACAAAGCACAGGTCATCGCGCTGCACGAGCAGATTTTCCGCCTGAAAGCTCAGCTTTTGCCACAGAACACACAAAGGTTATGGGTGATAGAACCCGGATTATCTCCGGTCGAAATTCGCCGTTTTGCCGACATTCTGGCCGAACAAGCCCAATGGGCGGCTGTATTCACCCCATCAGAGAGCGGCGGGTTTCAATACGCCATTTGCAGCCATTCCCTAGATGTGCGCCCGCTGTGCCAGTCGCTGAACGCGGCACTTGATGGACATGGCGGCGGCAAGGCGGCTGTGACACAAGGCGCCGTGCAGACGACCCAAGCAGCGTTAGAACAATTTTGCTCTGCGTGGACTTAAAACAAAAAGCAATCGCCCCAACACCTGCCAAAATCTTGCAGGTGTTGGGGCGATTTTTCATACAAGGCTTACGACCGGACTTTAGTGCGAACCTGTTCGAGCAGGGCGGCGACATCCTGTTCATTCGGGTGCGCTGCTGCAAGTTCAAAGTTGCGCAGCAGCATTTCACCTTTCTCACGGGTTTCGGACACCTGACACATTGCTTCATAGCGTTTGCGCACGCCTTCGCCCATGCGCCCAGCGCACATATACCACCCGATGACACGACAGGAATCGGGTAATTTTTCGCTTACACGCGCGATAATCTGTGCAAAATATTCCTGTGATGCACCGAATCCAGCTGTGCCGAACAAAAAGACCTCTTTGCCCGCGAGCTTGGGCAAAACTGCTTGCAATCGCTCGGAACAAGTGCCCTTATCCGTCCAAAAACCGACAAAAACACGTTCAGCCTGTTCGATATCGCAATCCTGCGGGGTACAGTACACCGCTTGCGGGTATTCCTGTTTCAGCGCCTGCGCTAAATAGGCTGTATTCCCGGTCGCACTGTCATATAAAATCGCTGTTTTCATGGCGATACCTCCTAAATTTTGATTGTGTCAGTATAACAATCCTCTTTAATAAAATCAAGCGATATTTTTTGAACATTATCGCAAAGATAGCAAAAACTGCGGACGTGTGACACGTCCGCAGTCGGAAATTTGTTTATCAATACTTAGAATCGCTGCCGCTGTCCCAATCCATCGGCATGGTAGTATCCGGGACACTATAAGAGGAGCTTGCCGAAAAATCGGTATTCACCGGATTGCTGTTGAACGCATCTTGTTGATTGAGCTGGAATTGACTAATCAGATTTTTGAGCATCTGCGACTGACCGCTTAATTCCTGACTGGTTGCGGCGCTCTGTTCAGCCGTCGCGCTGTTGGTGCTGACAACCGAGCTAATCTGGTCCAAGCCAATATTTACCTGTTCAACCGCTTCTGCCTGTGTTCTGGAAGCATCGGAAATTTTATGTACCAGTTGGCTTGCCTGCTCGGAAGTCTGTACAATTTTATCCAGAGATTCCGATGTTTCGCGCGCCATGTCGGTACCCTGCTTCACGGCACGGATGGAGTTTTCGACCAGTTCGGTCGTGCTCTTGCTGGCCTCTGCCGACTTGCTTGCCAGATTGCGCACTTCATCTGCGACAACGGCAAAGCCCTTGCCGGCTGCACCTGCGCGTGCGGCCTCTACCGCTGCATTGAGTGCCAAGATATTGGTCTGGAATGCGATGTCCTCGATGGCCTTGATGATTTTTCCAATCTCGCTCGAAGAACGGTCAATTTCGTCCATTGCGCTGACCAGATTTTGCATTTTTTCCTTGCCGAGCAGCAGTTCTTCACTGGTTTCCTTGGACTTCTGGCTTGCCTCATGCGCATTATCGGCATTTTCTTCAACCTGTTTGGAGATGTTGAGCATGGTTGCGGCCAATTCCTGAACCGAACTTGCCTGTTCGGTTGCGCCTTGACTGAGCTCCTGTGCACCGCCGCTGACTTGGTCTGCGCCGCGTGCAACTTCTGCTGCCGCCTGGTCAATCTGAACCAGTGTATCATTCAGGTGATGCCTCAAAACGGTCATGGACTCAAGCAATACCGAGAAATCGCCTGTATAACTCTTTTCTGCTCCGTTGTGCAATTGTACTTGGAAATTACCATCTGCCAGCGCACCCAAAATACGCTGTTCGTCCGCTATGACCACATTCAAATCGTGAACGATACTTGCTGTGGCCTGCGCCAACATACCGAGTTCATCGTTTCGCTGAATCTGCGGAACCGGGCTTTTGAGGTCGCCCTGTGCCAGCTTTTGCAGACGGCTGACACACATATGAATCGTGTTAGAAATGGTTCTGCCAAACTTGATGCCGCCAAAGCTTGCCAGTACAATGAAGATAATGACAATGATTATGGTAATGATAATGGACTGGGTAACCGCCGTCATGAAGTCATTCTGCTCGGCGTAAATGGCGATGCTCCATCCATTTGTGTCCGGAATGGGCGTATAAGCAGCAATGAGGTTCGAGCCGGTGCTGGATTTTATCTGTGCAACGCCGCTTTCGCCTGCAATCATCTTCTTTTCCATGTCAGCCTGCTGCTGATTTTGCTTGGTGACCTGTGCAGAATCCTGCAAATTGACGTTCAAAACATCGCTTGTATTCTTGCTTGCAATCACATCGCCACTAGAATTGAGGATGTAAGCGCTGCCGCCGCTTCCGATTTGGATAGAGCTGACGATATCATTGAGCCAGTTTGCTTCCGGCACGATGGAAATTGCGCCGACAACCGAACCGCCATACTCGCCGTCCTGCCACAGAGGAGCAGCCATGACAAACACAATATCGCCCTTATCTTTGCGGACAACTGGGTCTGATACATAAGTATTCCCTTTCATGGCTTCCTGGAAATAGGGACGGTCGGCTACGCTCAGGTTCTCAAAAACACTATATCCCGCACTGTTGAGCAGGTTAGCCGTAATCAGGTTATTTTGCTGAGCATATTGCTGCAAAACCTGCTGTTTTTCCGCGTCAGGGGTTGCGGGGTCTGTCAAGCTCGCGCGCAGGCCAATCCCCTCTGCCAACGTTGCGTATTTATCCAGCCATGCGCTGACACTGTTTGCCGCAACCGTTGCAGTTTCCTGCATAGAAACATTCAGCACATCCTGCGCACTTCTCTTGGTGAAAACTGCGGCAAAAATCCCAATGATGAGCGATGCCAATATCGTCATGCCAAGTGTGAGCGCGATAATTTGTGTTTTAATGCTGGTATGCCGGTTGGAAGGTTTGCTTTTTGGTTTCATATTCATTCCCCTTTTCTGATTACTCACCAACGATGAAATTATTTATTCATCCTGATGGATTTATCTACATGGATTTATCCATGTTTCCATATCCTTACACTCTTTTTTATTTTAGATAATATTTTTGCAC
>LHCFR01400__coassemble_989_pt1 | contig 27160 bp, 28 predicted proteins | sample LHCFR01400__metabat2_low_PE_032 | metagenome-assembled genome bin LHCFR01400
GGCGTGTGCCCTGTGCGCTAAACTTTTGATAGGGGATTTTTGGAAACTTCATTGAGGAAAGGGGTTGTCATGGACAAACAAAAACCAACACGCACCGCTAAATTATATCTCACGCTTTTTTTGGCGACATTTCAGCTTAGTGCCTTTACCTTTGGCGGCGGCTATGTCATTGTACCCTTGATGCGCAAGCGATTTGTAGAGGGCTTGGGCTGGATTGATGAGCAGGAAATGATGGACTTGATTGCGATTGCACAATCTTCTCCCGGCCCGATTGCGGTAAACGCATCCATTATTATCGGATATCGGATTGCCGGTGTGCTGGGCGCACTGTGTACTATTTTGGGAACCGTTTTACCTCCGCTGATTATTTTATCAATCGTTTCGATGGCGTATGCTGCATTTCGTGACAATGCGGTTGTCAGTCTGGTCATGGAATGTATGCAGGCTGGTGTGGCGGCGGTCATTTGTGATGTGGTTATCACAATGGCGCAAAAGATATGCAAGCAAAAAAAGGTATTGCCGGTCGTGATTATGATATTGGCATTTGTCGCACAGGCGGTATTTCATGTCAATGTGATGCTTGTGCTGTTGGCTTGTGGTGTCGTCGGAGCGGTTCGCTATGGGCGCGAACACCACCAAGAGGGGGGAGACGCATGATATATTTGCAGCTCTGGTGGAGTTTTGTGCAGATTGGCCTGTTTAGCATCGGCGGCGGCTATGCGTCGCTGCCGCTGATTGAGCATCAGGTGGTTGAAGTCCACGGTTGGCTCACGGCATCGCAATTAACCGATATTATTACAATTTCGCAGATGACTCCCGGCCCGATTGCGCTCAATGCCGCTACTTTTGTCGGCACGCGCGTAGCTGGTTTGTCGGGGGCGATTTTGGCAACATTTGGATGTGTGCTGCCGTCCTGCATCATTGTATTGACATTGGCGTGGCTGTACACAAAATATCACGATTTAGGTGTTTTACGCGGGATTTTGGAAGGGCTGCGCCCGGCCGTTGTAGCGCTTATCGCGTCCGCGGGTTTGACTATTTTAGTTTCTGCGCTGTTTGTTGGTGGCGTTCTGCCGCGTTCGTTGAGCGATGTTGACGGTGTGGCGGTCGTTATCTTTGCTGTTTCGCTGTTTGTATTGCGCAAGTGGAAGTGTGACCCAATTTGGGTCATGGTGGGCGCAGGATTGGGTGGCGCGGCAGCTGTCGCGCTGGTGCAGCAAGTAGTGATGCCGCTTGTAGCCGGATAACTGCGCTTGACAAGTGCGCGCGCATCTGTTATGATAACAAATAAGGGAATGAATGTCTCCCACGGCTTTGGCCGAAACCGCTTTCTATGAGCTGATGACTTCTGCAAGGAATGCAGGGGTATCGGCTCTTTTTTTGTGCAAAAGGAGGATTTTTTTATGTTACTGTGGAGTTTAGCAGTGGTGTTTTTTGGAGGATTGCTGGGGGGCGAATTATTTCGGCGGCTGCGCTTGCCGCCATTGTTGGGAATGCTGCTGGTAGGTATTGCCGTTGGCCCTCATGCGCTTGGATTATTAGACCAAAGTTTACTGGATATCTCAGATGATTTGCGAAAGATTGCGCTCATTATTATTTTGACCCGCGCCGGTCTTAGTCTGGATTTAGCAGATTTGCGCAAGGTAGGGCGTGCGGCGATTTTTCTGTGTTTTGTTCCGGCTACGTTTGAAATCATCGGCACGGTCATTTTGGCACCGCGTTTGCTAGGCGTCAGCACGCTGGAAGCGGCTATCATTGGTTCGGTCATTGCGGCGGTGTCTCCGGCAGTTGTTGTGCCGCGTATGCTTCGCCTCATGGATGAGGGATGGGGGATACAAAAGGGAATTCCGCAAATGATTCTGGCGGGTGCATCGGTAGATGATGTGTATGTGATTGTGCTGTTTACTTCGTTTACCAGTCTGGCGGCAGGCGGCACGCTGTCACCGCTCGATTTTGTGCGTATTCCGACCTCTCTTATACTAGGCATCGGTGCTGGTATTTTGTGTGGTCTGGTGCTGGCGGCATGGTTTTCACGTTTCCATCTGCGTGACAGTGTGAAAGTAGTAGTCTTTTTGGCACTTTCTTTTGTTTTAGTGACGATAGAAAATCAGTGTACCGGTATCATTGGTTTTTCCGGACTGTTGGCGGTAATGAGCATGGGAATTGTGTTAGGGCGTCGTTCTCCGCAAGTTGCTGCGCGGATGTCGGCCAAGTATGACCGCTTATGGGTTGGTGCAGAGCTGCTGCTGTTTGTGTTGGTCGGTGCAATGGTCGATGTGTCCTACGTCGCTTATGCCGGTGTAGCAGCCGTTTTGTTGATTGCGGGCGCGTTGGTGTTCCGCATGGTTGGCGTGTTGGTCAGCATGACCGGTACACCGCTTGGCGGTCGGGAACGTGCGTTTTGTATGCTGGCTTATACGCCTAAGGCGACCGTGCAGGCTGCGATTGGCGGCGTACCGCTGGCAATGGGGTTGGCATGTGGTCAAACGGTCTTGACCGTCGCGGTGCTTGCCATTTTAATCACTGCACCGTTTGGCGCGATTGCGATTGACTGCACTTACCGCAAATGGCTGACTCGCACGCAAAAAAATACACCGGCTCTGTGATAGAGCCGGTGTAACATGCGATTGTTTAACGTTCGGTTTTCCAGTAGGCGACCGAGTAGGGGGGCAGTTCAGAACCGCCGCCAAAGTCGTGCAATTTGCCGGTAATCAGGTCAATCGCCTGTCCGCTGCGGGCATCAAAGTGTGCGGTGTACGGTTCGCTGTCGGCGTTGATGGCAATGAGCACGCGCTCACCTTCGGCTTGCCGCTCCCAAATACACTGGCGGTTGGTCAGTACAAGCTGCTTGAAATCGCCGTAACACAGTGCCTTGGACTGCTTGTGCGCGGCTGCCAGTTTCGCAATCCAGTCGGTCAACTCATTTTCAACCGGTGCATCAAAGGATGGGCGCAGTGCGTTGTCGCCGTCCTCCTTTTTGCCCTCGGCACCCCATTCGCTGCCATAATACACGCAGGGAATACCGGGCATACCAAATAACATGCCGTAAAGCAGCGGCAAATGTTTGGGATTTGTCAGGATAGAGGCGGCGCGGGTGACATCGTGGTTGTCAACAAAGCAAAGAAGATGCTTGCCTTTGTAGAGTGTCCAGTTTTCCGGCCCGAATTGCCGTAAGAGAGAATGGGTGATTTCAAACAGATTCATCGAGTTGAGCGATGAATATAGCCCTTTATAACATTCGTAATTGGTGCAGGAGTGCATCTGGTCATCGGCAACACGGGTGTTGTAGTCACCGTGCAGCATTTCACCAACTAAGAAGAAATCGGGTTTCAGTGTGTCACAGAATGCGCGGAGCTGGCGCAAAAATTCGGGTGGCAGGCAGTAGGCAACATCCAAACGCAAGCCATCAATGTCAAATTCTCTGACCCAGCCCGCGATGCAGTCGAAAATGTGCTGCACAACAGCCGGATTTTGCAGATTGAGCTTGACCAGTTCATAGTGCCCTTCCCAGCCTTCATACCAAAAACCGTCATTATAGTTGGAATTGCCGTCAAAATTGATATGGAACCAGTCTTTGTAGGGGGAATCCCATTTGTGTGCGCGCACGTCCTCGAATGCCCAGAATCCACGGCCAACGTGATTGAATACGCCGTCAAGCACCACGCGGATACCATTGCGGTGTAAATGTTTGCACACATCGGCAAAATCAGCGTTGTTTCCCAAACGGCGGTCAATACGGCGAAAATCGCGGGTGTCATAGCCGTGCGAATCGGATTCAAAAAGCGGAGAAAAATAGATGGCATTGGCGCCCAGTGATTGAATGTGTTTGGTCCAATCGTTTACCTTGCGGATGCGGTTGGTATACACACCATCATTGATGCGCGGTGCATCGCAGAATCCCAGCGGATAGATTTGATAAAATACACTTTCATAAGCCCACATAACAAAGAACTCCTTTACGGGAAAAATGGCCTGACTGAACGGTAGGTGCCGTCCAGAATTTGGCCCGGTGTTTTCAGTATATCCGATTGTCGGAGGTTTGTACAGAGTGCTGAGAAAAAAAGCGGCTTTCCGGCAAAAAATCTCTGACCAAGACAAAAAAATATCTTGTCAAGCATAGGGCGGCTGTGATAGAATATCAAAGAACGACGGACATTCCTCTGCTTACCGGCCCGAACGATGTGGCCTTAATCAAAGGATAGGCATGAATATCTAGTATGAAAGGAAGACTAAAGATGGATTTAGTAAAAGTTCTGTCTGAGCAGCAGCTCAAGAGCGATTTGCCCGAACTCAAAATCGGTGACACCGTTAAGGTTCACGCAAAAATCAAGGAAGGCAACCGCGAGCGTATTCAGGTGTTTGAAGGCATTATCATTGCGATGAAGCATTCTGGCATCAACAAGACCGTGACCGTTCGCCGTATTTCTTACGGTGTTGGCGTGGAAAAGACCTTCCCGGTACATTCCCCGAACATTGCAAAGTTTGAGGTTGTCCGCAACGGTAAGGTTCGCCGCGCGAAGCTGTACTACCTGCGTGGCCGCGTTGGTAAGGCTGCTAAGGTTGCAGAAAAGGTGTAAAAACCGAATTGCAAAAGAGAGGAAGCTGGACTTCCTCTCTTTTTTGTATTTCCGGCGCGAACGCCTGCCGGTTTCGTCCACCGTACAGATGTTTTTTGCGGGTTTGTTTGACAAAATCGCAAGATTGAGTTGCGCGGGACGTGCTTTCGTACTATAATGAGTGCATATGTCAAATTTCCAGGGAGGAGCGTTTTTTTTATGAAGCATCCCAACGGCGCCGATGTGCCGGCACCTGAAAACAATGCCGCACAGGACACCGGCCGCTTTTCCAACAGTCTGTTCGACTGGTGCGAGGCCATGATTTTTTCATTGATTTTGGTCGTCGTCGTATTTACCTTTTTCTTTCGCCTGATTGCAGTTGATGGCACCTCTATGCTGCCGACGCTGCAAGACCATGACATGATGATTGTGAGCGGTTTGGGCTATACACCCGAACGCGGCGATGTAATTGTAGTGAATAAGGAGACTTTTGACCTTGGCCCCATCGTCAAGCGTGTGATTGCGGTGGGTGGTGATACGGTCGATATCAATTTTGCAACCGGTGATGTTATGGTCAATGGGGAAGTGCTCAATGAACCCTATATCAATGAGCCGACCTATACGGCTGAGGGCACTGAATTTCCGTTGACGGTACCAGAAGGACAGTTGTTCCTGATGGGCGATAACCGGAATGGTTCGAGCGACAGCCGTGACCCGCGTATCGGTCTGGTCGATGAACGGTATGTGATAGGTCATGTGTTGGGCGTTATTTTCCCGTTTAGTTCGTTCGGCGCGGTCGAATAAGTTCCAATTTAGGGAGGAACAAGGACAATGAATATTCAATGGTATCCCGGTCATATGGCAAAAACCCGCCGCCAGATGCTGGAAAACCTCAAAAATATTGATTTGGTGTGTGAACTGGTGGATGCCCGTATCCCGCAGGTTAGCCGCAACCCAGATATGGACGAAATTGCGGGCGATAAGCCGCGCATGATTTTACTCAACCGGGTCGATTTGGCTGACCCAGAACAAACCCGCCGCTGGGCAGCATGGTATCGGGAACAGGGGTATTCGGTACTCGAAACCGACAGCCAGCACGGAACCGGTACCGCACGTTTCGGCGCGGTTGCGCGTGAGCGCCTTGCCGATAAGATTGCAGCATGGAATGAAAAGGGGCAGACCGGTCGTTCGGTGCGCGTGATGGTGGTCGGTATCCCGAATGTCGGAAAGTCTACGTTTATCAACCGTGTATTGGGGCGGAAATCGGCCAAAGCAGCCGACAAGCCCGGCGTGACACGCGGCGCACAATGGTTTCGGGTGCAGGGCGGTATCGACCTGCTGGACACACCGGGCATTTTGTGGCCCAAGTTTGACGATGAGCGCGTCGGCATTTTGCTTGCCGTGACCGGTGCGGTCAAAGATGATATTTTGGATACCGAGACACTTGCCTGCAAATTGTTTGAAATTTTAGCCCGCCGTGCACCGCAAGCCATTATGGAACGCTATAAAGTGACCATTCCAGAACAATCTGATTTTCTGGGATATGAGCTGCTTGAACAGGCGGGGCGTAAACGCGGTTTTTTGATTTCGGGCGGCGAGATTGACACAGAACGCATGGCGCGTATTTTGTTGGATGAATTCCGCGGCGGTGTGCTGGGACGTATCACGCTCGAAACACCGGAGGAATATGCCGATGAGCAAACCGAAGCATGATGAAGCAGTATCGTTCGACTATGAACAGGCGGCACGGGAACGCGGATTTATGGCTGTTTGCGGCGTGGACGAAGCCGGACGTGGGCCGCTTGCCGGGCCGGTCGTTGCCGCAGCCGTGATTTTGCCGGAAAACTGTATGTTGCAAGGATTGAACGATTCCAAGAAACTGTCAGAAAAAAAGCGCGAAGCGCTTTATGATGCCATTTGTCAAGCTGCATCTAGTTATGCGATTGCGATGGTAGACCATACCGTAATTGACCAAATCAATATTTTACAGGCAACCTATCAAGCGATGCAGCAAGCCATTGCTGGTTTGTCGATTGCCGCAGATTATGCGCTGATTGACGGCAATCGCGCCCCAAAATTGGATATTGCCTGTGAATGTGTGGTGGGCGGCGATGCCAAAAGCGCTTCGATTGCAGCCGCTTCTATTTTGGCAAAAGTGACTCGTGACCGCTATATGATGGAAATGGATACGCAATATCCCGCATATGCTTTTGGCAAGCACAAAGGATACGGCACCAAAGCACACTATGAAGCAATCTTAAAATATGGTTTATGCCCCATCCACCGTAAAACATTTTTGAAAAAGTTCTATGCCGCACATCCGGAGATAGATTTGTGAGACGCGGTGCATGGGGGGAAGCGGCAGCGGCTACATTTTTGGAAAAACAAGGCTATTGCATTGTTGCCCGCAACTTTACTGTGCGCGGTGGGGAAATTGACCTGATTGCACAACAGGGACGATTTCTTGTATTTGTCGAGGTCAAAACGCGGCGCTCGGATAAATTTTCCCATGCGTGTGAGGCGGTGGACGCGGCAAAACAGCGGCGGCTGATTTTGACTGCACAACACTGGCTCAGCACGCACCCAACATCACTTCAGCCGCGCTTTGATGTCATAGAAGTGTATGGGTCGGAACACGACCCGGCACACCGTATCCATCATATTCAAAATGCGTTCGATGGGTAGGAGGGACAATATGCAGCTATTTGACCTGCACTGTGATACCTTATATGAGTGTTACGAAACCGGCCAATCATTGCGCCGCAATACGTTGTGCATTGACCGCGAAAAGGCAGATAGGTATGAGCAATATACACAGGTGTTTGCGCTGTTTTGCGGTGCCAGACCGCCGATACCAATGCCGGAAAGACGATTGTTGTTTGATGTGCCCCCTAAGCGCAGATTGGATGCGCTGCTAGAAACCGCGCGGCGAGAGTTTGCTGAAAATGCCGATTGGCTGGCGCTCTGCCGTGATATGGAGGATTGGGCGTGGGCGCGGGCGCACGGCAAAAAGGCGGCGTTCTTGTCCATTGAGGGCGCAGAATTGTTGGAAGCGTCGGGCGCGCTTGACCGCGCATACGATGCAGGCGTGCGGCTGGTCACATTGGCATGGAATCGTGCAAATGCGTATGCCTGTGGCGCGGCGGAGAACAATGACCAGCCGCTGACACCGGCTGGTAAGGAATTGGTACAAGAACTAGTGCGGCGCGGTATCATATTGGATGTGTCGCATTTGTCTGAGGCTGGCTTCTGGGATGTATGCGTGCAGACCGAAGCCCCCTTCGCGGCGACTCACTCGAATAGCCGTGCTTGCTGTGACCATGTGCGCAACCTGACCGATTTGCAGTTTCAGGAAATTTTACGTCGGGGCGGGCTGGTCGGTATCAATCTGTATAGCCCGTTTTTGCGTGACGATGGCGCACAGGCACAGATAGACGATGTGTTACGACATATTGACCATTTTTTGAGCCTTGGCGGGCAGGATTGTCTGGCGCTTGGCGCCGATTTTGACGGCTGTGACAGTACACCAGAAGGATTGCAGACGGTTGCGGACATGGAAAATTTAGCTGAAGCGATGTTATCTCATGGCTATGCGCAGAGCATTGTAAACAGCTTGTTTTTTGACAATGCCGCCGCTTTTTTCACCAGAATGCTTAATTTATAAGATAGATACATAAAATTTGGGAGGTTCCACCGATGGAATATGTAAGCAGCAGAGACAAAAACCTGCGTGTCAGTGCCGCACAAGCCATTGCGGCAGGCATCGCACCCGATGGCGGCCTGTTCTGTCCGACCACATTCCCGCGCCTGACAGCCGAGGATTTCCAAAAGCTGATGACGCTCGACTATAAGGGGCGTGCCGCGTGGATTTTGGGGCAGTTCCTGACCGATTTTACGGCGGAAGAACTCAATTCGTTCGCACAAAAAGCGTATGCAGATGAAAAGTTCGGCGGCGCAGATACTGCACCGGTCAAGAGTCTGGCCGATGGGGTACACATGCTGGAACTGTGGCACGGCCCGACCTGTGCGTTTAAGGATATGGCGCTGCAAATGCTGCCGCACCTGCTGACCGCTTCGCTGCGTAAGACCGGTGAGACGACGCGCACTTGCTGCATCTTGGTGGCAACATCGGGTGATACCGGAAAAGCGGCGCTGGAGGGCTTCGCCAATGTGCCGGGCACTAAAATCATGGTGTATTATCCGGTCGATGGCGTTTCGCCCATGCAGAAACTGCAAATGGTCACACAGACCGGCGATAATGTAGAGGTTGTTGCTATCAAGGGCAATTTTGACGATGCACAGTCAGCGGTCAAGCGTATTTTCACCGATGCCGACAGCGCAAAGCGCTTGGATGAAGCTGGCCTGATGTTCTCGTCGGCCAACTCCATCAACTGGGGGCGTCTGGCACCGCAGATTGCTTACTATGTGTCGGCTTACTGCGACTTGGTACAGGCGGGCAAGATTGCGCAGGGTGACCGCGTGAACGTCTGCGTGCCTACCGGTAATTTTGGCAATATTCTGGCGGCTTACATTGCGGCGCAAATGGGCGTGCCGTTCGGCAAACTGGTATGTGCATCCAACCAGAATAATGTATTGACCGACTTCTTCCGTTCGGGCGGCACTTATGACAAAAACCGTCCGTTCTACACGACCAATTCGCCGTCGATGGATATTTTGATTTCTTCTAATTTGGAGCGTTTACTGTTCTATATTTCCGGGCAGAATGATGTATTAGTAAAGGAAAAAATGGATGAGCTGGCAAAGACTGGCGTTTATACCATTCCGGAAAGCCTGCGCGAGCAACTGACCGCGCACTTTGCCGCAGGCTGCTGTGATGATGCACAGACGGCGGAAACCATTCGCACGGTCTTTGACCAACAGCATTATCTGCTCGATACGCACACAGCGGTTGCATACCGTGTGTATGAGGAGTATCGCGCCGCGACAGGGGACAATGCACCGGTGATTATCGCTTCGACTGCAAGCCCGTTCAAGTTCTGCAAGCCGGTTGCGGCTGCGCTGGGTCATCCCATCCAAACCGATGGCACCGAACAGCTTGACGCACTGGCCGAACTGACCGGTGAGACTGTGCCCGCGCCGCTCGCCGCACTTGCTGGCAAGTCTGTGCGGTTTGACCGTGTGGTGGACAAGGACGAGATTCTGTCCACCCTCGACCTGCTGATGTAAGTATACGGTTATGGCACTCTATACCATTGCCGACTTGCACCTTGCCTGTGCGGTCAACAAACCGATGGACATTTTTGGCGGCAAGTGGCAAAATTATATGGAAAAGATTCAAAAGCATTGGATGGCATTGGTACAGCCGGAGGATACCGTGGTCATTGGCGGTGACCTTTCTTGGGGTATCAATTTTGAGCAGTCCAAAGCCGATTTTGCTTACCTTGACCGTCTGCCGGGAAAGAAAATCGTGCTCAAAGGCAATCATGATTTGTGGTGGAATACGGCCAAGAAGATGAATGCTTTTGTGCAGGAAAATGGCTTTCAAAACATCGAATTTTTGCACAATAACTGTTTTTTCTACGATAATATCGCGATTTGCGGTACACGCGGCTGGTTTTTTGAGGAGGATTTCCAGCAGAGCCATGATGAAAAAATCTTTCGCCGTGAGTTGATGCGGCTGGAAACCTCGCTCAAGCTGGGGCAGGCAGGAGGGGTACAAGAAATCTACTGTTTTCTGCACTATCCACCCATTTATGCCAATTTTCGATGTGGCGAAATCATAGACTTAATGAAACGCTATGGCGTGACCCGCTGCATCTATGGGCATTTACATTCGGACAGTCTGCGCTGGGCGGTGACCGGCCAGCATGAGGACATCGACTTTGTCCTGGCGTCGGGCGATTATTTAGATTTTACACCGCTTCTGCTAAAAAAATAAAAAATAGGCTGGAAATTCTGGCTATAATCTGATAAAATAGGTTGGATACAATTTTAGGAGGAATAAATTGTAATGGAACTGAAAAACGTTGAAAAGCTGGAAAAGAGCATTGTTGCTCTGACCATTGAGATTTCTGCTGAAGAACTGGATGCCGGCAAGGAGCAGGCTTACAAGAAAAACCGCAACCGCATTACGGTTCCGGGCTTCCGCAAGGGCAAGGCACCCCGCAAGATGATTGAAAGCCTGTACGGCGATGGCGTGTTCTTTGAAGATGCACTGAATATCTGCTATCCCAAGGCATATGAAGCAGCTCTGGAGCAGTCCGGTATCAAGGCAGTTGCTCCGGCTGATGTAGATGTTTCCGAGATGACCGAGGACGGCGCGGTTGTACTGGTATGCAAGGTTCCGGTTGAGCCTGAAGTAACACTGGGCGATTACAAGGGCCTGTCGGTTGAGAAGGAAGAAGCTAAGGTTCTGGTTGCAGACGTAAAGGCTGAACTCGACCGCATGGCACAGCGCCTGGCACGCACGCAGGAAGTGACCCGCGCAGCAAAGAAGAATGATACCGTTGTCATCGACTTTGAGGGCTTTGTTGACGGCGTTGCATTTGAAGGCGGCAAGGGTGAGAACTATGACCTGAAGCTGGGTTCCGGCACCTTTATTCCGGGCTTTGAAGACCAGCTTATCGGCACAAAGGCTGGCGAGGAAAAGGACGTTGTTGTAACTTTCCCCGAAGAATACCATGCCAAGGAACTGGCTGGCAAGGAAGCAACCTTTAAGTGCACCGTACACGAGGTAAAGGAGACCATCCTGCCCGCTATCGACGACGAGTTTGCAAAGGATGTATCCGAAAAGGCTGAGACGCTGGACGAGCTGAAGAAGGAAGTCAAGGAGCGTCTGCTGGCGCAGAAGTCCGAGACTTTTGAGCGTGACTACGAGGAAGCGCTGCTGACCGCCGTTATCGACAACATGCAGGCTGAGATTCCGGAAGCTATGATTGAAGTGCAGCTGGACAACGTGGTACAGGACTTTGGCTACCGTCTGCAAATGCAGGGCATGAAGCTCGAACAGTACGCACAGATGAACGGTATGGATATGGCACAGTTCCGCGGCATGTTCCGTCCGCAGGCTGAGCGTCAGGTAAAGGTACGTCTGGCTCTGCAAAAGATTGTTGAACTGGAAAACCTGGATGTAACCGAAGCTGAAATCGACGAAAAGTATAAAGAGCTGGCCGAGCAGTATGGCATGGATACCGAGCGCGTGAAGAAGGTGCTGCCGGTAGATACCATTACGTCCGACATGAAGCTCGATAAGGCAATCGCCCTCATCAAGGACACCGCAAAGCCCAAGAAGAAGAGCAAGAAGAAGGCTGAAGACAAGGCTGAGGAGTCCGCTGCTGAATAAGCATAAAAGGGAGGGTGCCGTACATATCCTCCAAAAGACCCACTGGGCTGCAAGGGGGATTATGGAAAGGAGTTTTCTTTTATGAGTTTAGTACCTATGGTCATTGAGCCGACCAACCGAGGCGGCGAGCGTTCGTATGATATTTTTTCCCGTCTGTTAAACGACCGCATTATTATGCTGTCCGACGAGGTCAACGATACTACGGCATCGCTGATTGTGGCGCAGTTGTTGTATCTGGAGTCGCAAGACCCGGACAAGGATATTTCCTTCTATATCAACTCGCCCGGTGGTTCGGTCACGGCAGGTATGGCTATCTATGACACCATGAATTATATCAAGCCCGATGTATCGACTATCTGTGTCGGTCTGGCGGCTTCTATGGGCGCATTTCTGCTGTCCTCCGGTGCAAAAGGAAAGCGCTTTGCCCTGCCAAACTCCGAAATCATGATTCATCAGCCGCTTGGCGGTGCAAAGGGTCAGGCTTCGGACATTAAAATTCACGCTGACTGGATTTTAAAGACCCGCGATAAACTGAACCGCATTCTTGCGGACAACACAGGTAAGCCGCTTGAGATGATTGAGCGCGATACCGACCGTGACAACTTTATGAGCGCGGCGGACGCTTTGGAATATGGTCTCATTGACAAGGTTTACGATAAGCGCTGAATCGACAAAAACACAGCCATCGGTGGAACTTCCACCGATGGTTTGTGTGCTTTTCATAGACAAGCGCTTTTTATGAGGTGAATCATGGCAAATTACGATGATAATAAGACGCTGCGCTGTTCGTTCTGCGGCAAGCCGCAGAACAAGGTGCGCAAGCTGGTCGCCGGGCCAAACGTTTATATCTGTGACGAGTGCATCAATGTATGTGCCAGCATCCTTGACGATGAACTGAGCATGGATTACGATGATGTTCGCGACGATACACTGGACGCGCCCGAAACACTGCCCACGCCCCGTGAATTAAAAGAAGTGCTCGATGCCTATGTTATCGGGCAGGACGAGGCCAAAGTAGCGTTGAGCGTTGCGGTGTACAATCACTATAAACGTATTTTCCGCGGCGGCGATGACGACGTAGAGTTGTCAAAAAGCAATATTTTGATGCTCGGCCCGTCGGGTTCGGGTAAAACTTTGTTGGCGCAGACGCTGGCGAAAACGCTGCAAGTGCCGTTCGCCATTGCCGACGCTACGACGCTGACCGAAGCCGGTTACGTCGGTGAAGATGTTGAGAATATCCTGCTGCGTCTGATTCAGGCGGCCGATTTTGATGTGGAAAAGGCCGAACGCGGCATTATTTATGTCGATGAAATCGACAAGATTGCGCGCAAGTCGGAAAATCCGTCTATTACCCGCGACGTTTCGGGTGAGGGCGTACAGCAGGCGTTGCTCAAGATGCTCGAAGGCACGACTGCCAATGTGCCGCCGCAGGGTGGACGCAAGCACCCCCATCAGGAATTTATCCAGATTGATACCACCAATATCTTGTTTATCTGTGGCGGTGCGTTTGACGGCATTGAAAAAATCATCCAAAACCGTATCGGCAAAAAAGGCATTGGATTTGGTGCCGAAGTGCACAGCAAAAAAGACGATAAAATTGACCAGATGTTGGAAAACATTGAGCCGCATGACCTGATGAAATTCGGTCTGATTCCCGAACTCATTGGCCGTCTGCCGGCAATCGTGGGTCTGCATTCGCTTGATGAAGATGCGCTGGTGCGCATTTTAACCGAGCCCAAAAATGCACTGGTCAAGCAGTATCAAAAGCTGTTTGCACTCGATGACGTGGAACTGACGTTTGAACCCGATGCGCTGCGCGAGATTGCAAAGATTGCAGTCGAGCGCAACACGGGTGCACGCGGTCTGCGCGGCGTGTTGGAAGGTATTATGACCGACATCATGTTCGAGATTCCGTCCGACCATACCATTGCAAAGGTGGAAATTACGGCCGATGTTGTGCGCGGAGAGGGCAAGCCCAAGGTGACCCATCGCGCATCAGACCCCGAACAGAGCGCATAAAACAGGGGAAATCCTGCAAAAACTGTCAGATAAAAGGGCACGGCAGCGCTTGCCGTGCTCTTTTTTGTCGAATCCGCCAATGCTTTCCGCTTGAAAGTACCCGGAAGGTATACTATACTTATCATAAAGGAACGGAGGGGCTGTACCCCCATATACTTGCCATAGGTTGCACCGTTCCACACCACGAGAGAATTCCCGTTTAGGAGCGTTGAGAAGTATGAACGTGAACCAAGAGAACAACCAGCGGATGCTGCCCGTTCTGCCCCTGCGCGGACTGACGGCGTTCCCCCAAATGCTCATTCATTTCGATGTGGGCCGCGCCATGTCCATTAAGGCGCTGGAAGCCGCGATGAAAGACGGTCAGTGGATTTTTTTGACCGCGCAGAAAGACCTCAAAACCGATATGCCCGAACCGGACGACCTGTATGATATCGGTACCATTTGTATTATTAAACAGATTTTGCGTCTGCCCGGCGACAACATTCGCGTGCTCGTTGAGGGCAAGCACCGTGCCGGTGCGGTGCGGTATCAGAAAAGTGTGGACGGGGACAAGGGCTGCCTGCAAGCACTGGTGGAAGTGCTGCCCGATTTCCTCCCGCCCGGCGGCGAACGCCGTCAACAGGCACTGGTGCGCAGTGTACAGTCTTGCTTTGAAGAATATGCGGCGCTGTCGCCCCGCCTTTCAGCCGATGTTGCCTTGACCGTTGCCGCTGGTGGCGATGGAGGCTATTTGGCTGACTACATTGCGCAAAATATATCGGTAGACTTCACCGTAAAGCAGGAAGTGCTGGAAGAACGCAATGTCAATCGCCGTTTGACCTTACTCATTCGTCTGCTGACCGAAGAAACACAGATTCTACAAATTGAAAGCGATATTCAAGACGAACTCAAAGCTGCAATCGACAAGAATCAAAAAGAATATTATTTGCGTGAGCAGGTGAAGGTCATTCAGAATGAGCTGGGTGAACAGGATGTTTCGGCTGAGGCCGAAGCCTATCACGAAGCCATTGACAAGCTGGAACTTGCCGCTGCCGATGCTGAAAAGCTGCACAAAGAAGCCGACCGACTGGCTCGCATGAGCAGTTCTTCATCGGAATCGGCGGTGATTCGTACCTATTTGGATACTGTGCTGGAGCTGCCGTGGAAAACGACCACGCGCACGCGCCATGACCTGACCCGTGCGGAAAAAATTCTCAACCGTGACCATTACGGCATGGAAAAGGTCAAAGAACGAATTTTAGAGTTTATGGCAGTCAAGACGCTTGCGCCCGACCTCAAAGGACAGGTGCTTTGTCTGGTTGGCCCTCCGGGTGTCGGCAAGACCTCAATTGCCCGCTCGGTTGCCGAGGCCATGAACCGCAAATATGCGCGGCTGTCGCTGGGCGGTGTGCGCGATGAAGCCGATATTCGCGGCCATCGAAAAACCTATGTCGGCGCTATGCCCGGACGTATCATTCAGGCGTTGCGGCAGGCGGGAAGCCGAAATCCGTTGATTTTGCTCGATGAGATTGACAAGATGGGCAATGACTTCCGCGGTGACCCGGCTTCGGCTATGCTGGAAGTCTTGGATACCGAGCAGAATAACGCATTTCGTGACCATTACATTGAAATTCCGGTTGATTTGTCCGATGTGCTCTTTGTGACCACGGCAAACGACCTGTCCACCGTTCCGCGTCCGCTGCTCGACCGTATGGAGGTCATTGAGCTATCCTCGTACACCGCTGAGGAAAAACTGCACATTGCAAGCAAGCATCTGTTGCCCAAGCAAATACAAAAACATGGACTGACCAAAGCAAAGCTGCAAATTCCCGAAGATACGCTTCGGGTGGTCATTTCGGGCTATACCCGTGAGGCGGGTGTACGTCGGCTGGAGCAGATGTTAGCAAAATTGTGCCGCAAGGCGGCAAAGAAAATTGCCGACGGCTCGGCGAAAAAGGTTGTGATTACGCCCGAAACGTTGGAAAGTTATCTGGGTGCGCCCAAGTATAAGCGCGATAATGTGTCGCAGCAGGACGAAGTCGGCATCGTCAACGGACTTGCATGGACAAGCGTGGGCGGTGAAATGCTGCAAGTCGAAGTTGCAGCCGTGCCCGGCACTGGTAAGATTGAAGTTACGGGCAATCTGGGTAAGGTCATGGAGGAGAGCGCAAAAGCCGCGGTTACATTTGTGCGTTCGCGTACCAGCCGTCTCGACCTTGACCCCGATTTCTACAAGAATACCGATATCCATATCCATTTCCCCGAAGCGGCAATTCCCAAAGATGGCCCTTCGGCTGGTATCACAATGGCAACCGCTATTATTTCAGCATTGACCGGTGCGCCGGTACGGCATGAAGTTGCCATGACAGGCGAAGTGACACTGCGCGGCCGCGTGATGCCGATTGGCGGTTTGCGTGAAAAGACGATGGCTGCGTATCGTGCCGGAATTCAAACCATCCTGTTCCCCAAGGACAATGAATCTGACCTCGAAGAAGTCGAAGCAGTTGTCAAGGAACATGTCACCCTGATTCCGGTTGCACATATGGATGCGGTGATGGATGCGGCGATTGATTTTTCTCGCCGCCCACCGCGCGTCAACAACCATCATGCCGAAGCGCAGGAACAAAAATTGCCCATGCCTACGCCCAACACGACGGTCACACCGCTGCGCCAGTAAGGAGGCAACTATGCTCAATCTGCACAAAGCCGAATTTATCCGTTCGGCGGTCAAGCCCTCTGATTTTCCGTCAGACGGATTGCCGCAAATTGTCTTTGCAGGCAAGTCCAATGTGGGCAAGTCCTCGACAATCAACAAAATTTTGAATCGGCGCAATTTTGCGCGCGTGGGTGGACAGCCCGGCAAAACCATTCATATCAACTTTTTCTCCATCGACCAGCAGGTGTATTTTGTTGACCTGCCCGGTTATGGCTATGCCAAGGTGTCCAAAGCCGAGCGCGACCGCTGGGGGCGTTTGCTGGAAACCTATTTCGCTTCCGACAAGATTACGCTTGGGTTCCAAATTGTAGATATCCGACACAAACCGACGGCTGACGATAAGGTGATGGCTGATTGGTTTTTGTCCACCGGGAAGCCCTTTGTAGTGATTGCAAACAAATGGGATAAAATCAAAAAAAGCGAACTGGAGCCAAATGTGGCTTGCATCCGGCAAACGTTGCTGTTGCCGGAGGAAGTACCGGTGATTCCGTTTTCGGCGGAAAAGGGAAGTGGGCGCGAGGATGTGTTGGCGCTGATTGAAGCGCACGCGGCTGCATTTGCTGCCGAGCATACCACACCGTCCGTGTAAATCATGTCAGGATAATTTGTATAATATGTAAATTTTTGCCCGCACGAACCGTGCGGGCATGGTTTTTTTGCGCAGTGCTTTATCGGGATTTTGCAACTTTTTTGTTTTGGTCAAATGGTAAAATGAAAGAAATTGCAAAAAACCTTGACAAAATACTGCTTTTTCATTATACTTACTTCGTAAGGATGATAGGGACGCGCGAAGGGCGGCGGAGCAGAACAAATCGCTTGTTTTGCTCTATTTTTTCGCCACAGTCCCTGCTCAAAACCGAGACATATTTTAGGAGGATGCAAACAGCATGAAGAGATTTCTGAGTGCAGTGCTCGCGGGTATGATGACCCTGTCGCTCATGGCAGGCTGCTCGTCGGGCGGCGACCAGACCACGACAACCAACACCGATTCGGACAACCAGTCAACGGCTGAGGGATTGTTCCCGGCTGTTCCCAAAGAGGAACTGAAAGTCGGTGTCGTTCATATCACCAACCCCGCTGAGGGCACCGGTTATACTTATACCCATGACTTGGGCATTCAGGGAATGCAGAAGGCACTTGGTCTGGACGACAGCCAGATTATTCGCAAGAACGATGTCGATGACACCGATGCAACCGCAATCTTGACCGCACTTGAAGAGTGTGTCGAGGAAGGTTGTCAGGTTGTATTTGCAACCTCTTGGGGCTATATGGACTACGTTGAGCAGGTTGCAGAGGAATACCCCGAAGTGCTCTTTGCACACGGCACCGGTAACAAGTCCAATGGCAGCAACTTCATCAACTATTTCGGCAAAATCAATCAGGCGCGCTATCTGTCCGGTATCGCAGCCGGTATGAAGACTGCTTCCAACAAAATTGGTTATGTTGCCGCGCAGGACAGCCAGAACGGTGAGGTTACTTCTGGTATTGATGCGTTTGCAATGGGCGTCGAATCGGTCAATCCGGACGCAAAGGTTTACGTCAAGGTGACCGGCTCTTGGTTTGACCCCGAAGGTGAGGGTCAGGCTGCAAAGGCACTGATTGACTTGGGCTGCGATGTCATTGCACAGCACTGCGACACAGCAAACCCGGCAACCGAGGCGGAAAAGGCTGGCGTTTACGCGGTTGGCTATAACTCTGACATGTCTGAAAAGGCACCGGGCGCGACGCTGACTTCGGTTATGTGGGATTGGTCGGTGTTCTACACCAAGGCAGTAGAAGATGTTATCAACGGCACATGGACGGGTGAAAACTACTTCGGTTCCATGCAGGACGGTCTGGTAACACTCGCACCGCTGTCCGACCTGTGCGCAGAGGGTACTGCCGAAAAGGTCAAGGAAGTGCAAGATAAGATTATGAACGGCGAATGGGATATCTTTGACGGCGAAACCGAGTACGAGGACAATCAGGGTCAGACCCATACCCTCAAGGCTGAGGAATACGGCACCTGTAACTGGTACTATAAGAATGTAGAGCTTGCATAAGCACGCTTATTGCCTGATACAAGGGCGGTCAAATCTATTTTGGCCGCCCTTTTTCCAAGTTTACAGATTTAGAAAGAAGGGAACTTTATGGCAGATACCGAATATGCAATCGAATGCCGCGGCATTACCAAAACATTCGGCTCGGTTGTCGCAAATGACGGTGTTGACCTGACCGTGCGATACGGTGAAATCCTCGCCCTATTGGGGGAAAACGGTTCGGGTAAAACCACGTTGATGAATATGCTTTCGGGCATTTATCACCCCGATGCGGGCACCATCCGCATTGCGGGCAAACAGGTGTCGATTTCTTCGCCAGAAGATGCGATGGCGCTGGGCATCGGCATGATTCACCAGCACTTCAAACTGGTCGATGTGTTCACCGCTTCGGAAAATATCGCGGTCGGCACACCCGGCAAGCGGCTGCCCGCGCGCGTGATGCGTGAAAAAGTGCGTCAAATCAGTCAGTCTATCGGACTGGAAATCGACCCCGACCGCCGCGCGTTTGAAATGTCGGTTTCGGAAAAGCAGACGGTCGAAATTCTCAAAGTGCTCTATCGCGGGCAGAAAATTTTGATTTTGGACGAGCCGACCGCCGTGTTGACACCGCAGGAAACCGAACGGTTATTTGATATTTTGCGCTCGATGCGTGCGCAGGGCTGCGCCATCATCATTATCACCCATAAACTCAATGAGGTGCTTGCCATTTCCGACCGCGTGACCATCCTGCGCAAAGGTAAATATATTGACACGGTGAACACAGCGGAAACCGATGAAAAAAACCTGACCGAACGCATGGTAGGACGTCTGGTTTCGCTCGAAATCGAGCGCCCCGAACCGGTTGACCCCAAGACCATTCTAAAAATTATTGATTTGACCGTGCGCAAGCCCGATGGTTCCCTTGCACTGAATGATGCAAACTTTGAAGTGCGTACCGGAGAAATTCTGGGCGTAGCCGGTATCGCGGGTTCGGGACAGAAAGAACTGTGCGAATGTATCGCCGGTCTGTGCCCAGCCGAAACCGGTGCAATTTTGTACCGCAAAGAAAACCTGATTGGAAAAACGCCGCGTGAAATCATCCGCTTAGGGGTGCAGCTTGGCTTTGTCCCCGAAGACCGTCTGGGTATGGGTCTGGTTGCGTCCATGGGCATGGTGGGAAACATGATGCTCAAGACTTACGATGCGCCCAAAGGCCCCTTTGTTGACCCGGCACCGGCACGTCGGCGTGCGGAAGAATTGGTGCAGCGTTTGGAGATTGCAACCCCGTCGGTCGATACACCGGTACGCCTGATGTCGGGCGGTAATGTACAAAAGGTTCTGTTGGGACGCGAAATCGAATCCGACCCACAAGTGCTCATCACAGCCTATCCGGTGCGCGGTCTGGATATTCATTCCTCGTATACCGTCTATGACCTGCTCAACGAGCAGAAAAAGAAGGGCGTTGCGGTGGTCTTTATCGGGGAAGACCTTGACGTACTGATGGCGCTTTCCGACCGGATTCTGGTCATGTGTCACGGTCAGGTCACCGGCGTAGTAGATGGCCGGACGGCAACCAAGGATGAGATTGCCCGCCTGATGGTTGGTGCGGGAGAGGAGGCTGCACAATGATTCGCATTGTCAAAACCAAAGAAAAAAGCCGGCGAGAGCAAATGCTGCTGCGTCTGGCGGCGTTTGTATTGGCGCTGTGTGCCGGTGGTCTGTTCCTGCTCGTGCTGGGCAACAATCCCTTTGCCGTTTATGGCACCATTCTTTCGGGTGCGTTCCGCTCCAAGATGGCGGTACAGGCGACCATTAAAATTATGATTCCGCTGCTCATTGCGGCGCTGGGTGTTACCCTTGCATTTAAAATGAAATTTTGGAATATCGGCGGAGAAGGACAGCTTATCATGGGCGGTGTGTTTGCCTCCTACTTTGCGCTGTTCCATGCCGATTGGCCCAGCTTTGTTCTGTTTCCTGTGATGTTCCTTGCGGGCATTATCGGCGGGGGACTGTGGGCACTGATTCCGGCATTTTTTAAGGTGCGCTTTGGCACCAATGAAACCCTGTTTACCCTGATGCTCAACTATATCGCCCTGTATCTGGTGAGCTGGCTTCAGGAAGACCCGTGGCGTGACCCTGGTGCAAACGGATTCCCCAAAATCGCCAGCTTTGACAAGTCGGCGACCTTGCCCAAATTGTTCGGCGTACAGATTGGTTGGGTGATTGCGCTGGTATTGGTTGCGGTGCTGTTTGTCTATCTCAAATATACCAAGCAGGGCTATGAGATTTCGGTAGTAGGTGAGAGCCGCGCAACTGCAACCTATGCAGGTATGAATGTACCGCGCATCATTCTGCGCACGATGTTTCTGTCGGGCGCGATTGCGGGCATTGCGGGCATGGTGCAGGCAACCGGCTCTGACCGCACACTGACCACCGGTATTGCGGGCGGTGTCGGCTTTACTGCGATTATCGTTGCATGGCTGGCACAGCTCAATCCGGTCAATAGTTTGGTGATTGCATTTTTGTTCGCTGTACTGGAAAAAGGTTCGTCGGTCATTCAGTCGCAATTTGGTCTGTCCACCGACTGCGCCGACGTGCTGCAAGGTATTATTCTGTTTTTTGTATTGGGTTGTGAATTCTTTATCCGCTATAAATTTGTGCGCGACCAGAAACCGGCTGCCGCACCGCAAGGAGGCAACACCTGATGGACTTATTTTTAAAATTTTTAGTGGCTGCCGTTGCCGCTAGTATTCCGCTGTTGTTCGGTACGGTCGGCGAAATTTTGTGTGAAAAAGTCGGGCACCTCAATCTGGGGGTAGAAGGATTGATGTCAATTGGCGCATGTGCTGGCTTTATGATTGGTATGCAGACCGATTCGTTTGTATTGGCACTGTTTGCGGCTTTTATCGCGGGCATGTTGGCGGCACTGATTTACGCAGTTCTGACCGTCACATTCCTTGCTGACCAAAACGTGTCCGGTCTGACACTCACCATTTTCGGCATTGGTTTGGCCAACTTTATCGGTATTTACATGTTGGGTTCGACCGAAAACGGTACGTTGAAGTTGCCCGAAGGCATTACCGCGCAGATGCGTGAAATTCACATCCCCGGTCTGAGTGACTTGCCCATCATTGGACAGTTGGTTTTCTCATATAGTCCGTTCGTTTATCTGGGTGTCATTCTGGCAATCGTTGCAGGACTGTTTCTCAAAAAGACCAAGATGGGCTTGAATGTGCAGGCCATTGGCCACAATCCCGCCGCAGCAGATGCAGCGGGCATCAACGTGACCCGCTGGAAATACATTATGATTGTGCTGGGCGGCGGTATTTGCGGCATTGGCGGCGCATATTGTGCCATGATTATCAACAGCGGTGTCTGGATTTCCAACAATGTCGGCGGCTTGGGATGGATTGCGGTTGCACTGGTTATCTTTGCAAAATGGAATCCGTGGCTGGCGATTTTGGGTTCATTTGTCTTTGGTGCGCTGCGCGTGCTCAAGTATTACATGCCCCAATCGGTCATCAGCCTGCCGACTGCATTCTATGACATGCTACCCTTCCTCATCACAGCGATTATTCTGGTTATCAGTTCCATTCGCAAAAAACGTGACCTCAATCTGCCGGGTTCGCTGGGCGTCGGTTACTTCCGCGAGGAGCGCTGACCGGCTGTATTTCCCTGGAAATGCACAAAAAAGCAAATAATATTTGACCAGTTTGTGAACTTTGCACCATGCGCATTGCACCCACCTACATTTTTGCGTATAATAAAATCATCAAAAAATCCAAATTTGTTGCAAGGTGGCTTTTTTATGTTTGATTTTCTGCGCCGTCTGATGTATGGCCGCTATGGAAACGATTCCTTGAATCAGTTCCTGCTTGTGGTGTCGATTGTGCTTTTGGTGCCGTGGTTCTTCACCCATTGGTTCATTCTGTCATGGCTCATTCTTGCATTGCTGATTATCGTTTACGTCCGTATGTTTTCACGCAATACCTACAAGCGTGCGGCCGAAAATCAGAAGTTTCTCGCTTGGTTTATGCCGCTGCGCCAAAAGATAGCCGGACGCAAAATGCAGATGCAAGACAAGGAACACCGCTATTACAAGTGCCCTTCCTGTGGGCGCACATTGCGCGTACCGCGTGGCCGTGGCCGGATTGAAATTACCTGCCCGCACTGTAAGAGAAAATTTGTAAAGAAAACCTGAGTTTTTTTGACACAAAAGGACTTGCCCTTTTTGGGATTTTGCGGGATAATAGAAAGGAAAATAAAAAATCTGCAAACCATTCCGAAGAGGGGGAACACTCATGACACTCGAACAGTTGACAGCAAAAACCTACAATAAGCTCAAAGACAAAGACTTCGGTACCGGCGAAGGACTTCAGCTTGCCGTACAGGTCAACCTGACCGGAAAAATCGGCGGTGTGTTTTACATCGAGGTGCGCGACGGCAATCTTTCGGTTATGCCGTATGAATACCTTGACCGTGATGCCGCTGTGTCGATGACCATGACCAACTTTGATAAGTTGCTGAGCGGCAAGTTTGATATCAAGCAGGCATATACCGATGGCAAAGTAAAAATTGAAGGCGATGTGGACAAGGCGATTGAACTGGTCAAGTATATCAACGCCTAAATCGCATTATCAGCAAAGAAAAAAGCACGCATTCGCGTGCTTTTTATTTTGAGGGATTCAAATGCGGCAGTCTTGCGCCAAACGTTCAAACAGCGGCAAGGCGCGTTCAATCGTCTCGGTCTGCACGCAATAAGAAATGCGCATGTGTCCGGGTGCACCGAAGTCGGTTCCGGGCACCAGCAATAAATCATATGCTTTGGCCTTTTCGCAGAATGCGCGGTCGTCGGCTAGAAGCGTCTGTGGGAAGAGGTAAAACGCACCTTGCGGCTTGACACAGGTGTAACCATAGGAAGTCAACGCTTGATAGAGTAAGTCACGGTTTTTTGCATAGATGGAAAGGTCGGCTGTTTGTCCGCTGCATCGTGCCGCAACGCGCTGGAACAGGCTGGGGGCATTGACATAGCCGAGAGCGCGCCCTGCACCACATACCGCCGCATAGGTTGCGGCAAAGTTGCACACACTGTCCGGAACCAATACATAACCAATGCGTTCACCGGGCAGGGATAGCGATTTCGAATAGGAATAGCACACCAGCGTATTGTCGTAAAAGTTGGGCAGGAAGGGCACAACGGTATCCGCATCATATACCAATTCACGGTATGGTTCGTCAGACAGCAGGTAGATGGGATGTCCAAATTGCTTTGATTTTTGTGTGAGCAGGTCGGTCAAACGGCGTACGGTCTGTTCAGAATAAACGGTGCCCGACGGATTGTTTGGGGAATTGACGATAACAGCGCGGGTCTTTTGTGTCAGACGAGCTTCCAGCGCGTCAAAATCAATCTGGAAGTCAGCCGGACAAGCCGGAACAATGACCGCTTTTGCACCGGCACCTTGCTCGATAAATACCAGATATTCCGGAAAATAGGGCGCGAGTACCACAAATTCATCATCGGGCGAAGTAGTCAGCATACGAAAACAGATAGATAACGCCGCAGCCGCTCCAGCTGTTAAATACAGATTGCGCGCACCATATTGCGTGCCGAAACGGCGGTTTAAATCCTGCGCAATCGCTTCGCGTACAAAATCTGCTCCCTGTGCCGAGGTATAGCCATGTGTGACGGCAGGGTTTTCGCTGGCTAGAATGTCGGAAATTGCTTGACGCACGCAGTCAGGCGCGGGAACATTGGGATTTCCAATGGAAAAATCAAATACATTTTCGGCTCCCACAACAGCGGCACGGGATTTTCCGAACTCGAACAGCTCGCGAATGGTGGAACGCTTTTCGCCAAGTGCTTGCATAGATGAATTGAGCATAATAGACCTCCTGATAATTTTGATTGGCTTTATTATAGCACAGTGTGAAAGAGACAGCCAGCACAATTTGCACCTTATCGCACAATCTGGTACAATGGATACCATCACAGGAGAGGAGAACCAACCCAATGGGATATAATACATTAGCATTGGCACATGCGTTGATTCGCCGCTATGTCAAACCGGGTGCACATTGTATTGATGCTACGGCAGGCCGCGGTCGGGATACCGCGCTGTTGTGTGCGTGTGCAGGGACGGAAGGCAAGGTGTGGGCATTCGACGTCCAGCCCGAAGCCATCGAGCAGACCCGCGCGCTACTTGCACAAAATGGGCAGACTGCGCAGGTGATTTTGGACAGTCATGCCAATATGGAACACTATGTACCACCCGCCAGCATAGATTGTATTGTGTTTAATTTTGGACGATTGCCCGGCGGTGACCCCAATATTGTGACGACCGCGCAGACTTCCATTACAGCCATAGAAGCGGGACTCAGGCTGCTCAAACCGGGCGGCGTGATGAGCTTGTCTTTATATTATGGCGGTGCGAATGGTTACGAGGAACGCGATGCCATTCTTGACTATTTGCGTACACTTGATGACAAAAAATATGCGATTCTGGTAGGCGATTGGGTCAACCGAAAACATGACCCGCCGATTCCGATTATGGTATGGAAAGAAGCAACAGCCGACTGAAAATAAAAGCGTCCTGAATCATCAGGACGCTTTTGTTATGCTTTATTCAATATCTCGATTACAGTGAATTGCAATCGAAATTCGCGCCGAAATCACGTTTAGCAGTAATCCAATGCCCACTAATACTAGTATTTGTGGATTCACATGCCCGGTCATACCGGTTATTAAATCGGAAAGTGAAGATTGATTCAGCGTTACGAAGTCGGTGCGTAGGGTCACCATTGGTACCCCTAGACACAACAAAAGAAAAATGGCTATTGAAACGAAACGACCGCGTTCCGGCCCAAATCGGAATAAAAAGGGCAGCTGTAATGCCTGCATGAACAGCCCAAGTGAAACCATCAATAGAACTTCAGAAATTGTTGTGCCTATGTGGGAAAGTGCAGGTATGAATGTTGTCAGAGATACAAAGAACAAAGCTGGGACAGCAGCAAGTGCTAAGCCAACCAGCCCCAACAGATACTTGCTCACGACAATCATGGAACGAGGTTGCGGAAGGCAAGCCGCATAGCGTTCCCAATGGCAGGCGCAGTCCACACTCATTGCGTTCATAGGCAGCATAATACACATCAGAACAGTGAATGTCAGAAGAAAGCCTGTATTGTGTGCGAAAATAGCCAAGATGCTGTATCCAATCAGAAATAGGATGTAAATGCGCAGTGTTTTTCTCAACATGCACAAATCTTTGAACAGCAGAGCATACATGGTTTACCCCTCCTTTGCCATAAATAACAAGATTTCATCGAGTGAAACGCGGTCAACAGGCAGGTCGGCAGGAATTTTAGCCCGTTCGACCAGCGCTTCGATTTGGAATTGTCCGCGCCGAATCCCGCGTATCGCAGAGGCGTCAAGCGCAGAGAGCGTGTGCTCATCTGTGTGCAGAATACCCAGTTCTTGCAATAGTTGGTCTTTCTCGGCACATAAGCGAATCCGCCCCTGATGAATGACGGTAATGTAATCACATATTTTTTCCAAATCACTTGTGATATGGGAGGAAATTAAGATGGAATGGGTGTCGTCCTGCATGAAGTCGTAAAAAATATCCAATATTTCATCCCGTACAACCGGGTCAAGCCCGCTGGTCGGTTCATCCAGTATGAGCAAACGAACATCGTGCGACAATGCGGCGGCAATCGAAAGCTTCATTTTCATACCGCGGGAATAGGAGTGAATGGGTTTGTGTTCGGGCAGGTCAAAGCGGGCAAGATACGCTGAAAAGGTCTTGGATGACCAAGTACGATAGGACGCGCCTAAAATACGTCCGATTTGCTGCGCAGTCAGTTCACTTGGAAAACAACATTCATCGAATACGACACCGATTTGTTCGCGGTCGAACGGCTGTGCACGGCCAAAGACTTCAATTTGCCCGGAATCTGGTTTGAGCAGTCCCAAAATCAACTTGATAGTCGTCGATTTGCCTGCACCGTTCTGCCCAATAAACCCCATCACACTGCCGACGGGCAGTTCAAAGCTGACCGAATCCAGTGTGAACGTAGGGTATTGCTTGGTGACGGCTTGTAATTGAATCGCGTTCATAACGTTAATCTCCTTTAAAAAGCAGGGAAAGCATCTCGTGCAGTTCGGCCTCTGATACTCCGGCTTGGTCACACAGGGCGATAGCGGCGGACAGATGGCTTTCGATTTGCCGCAGATGTTCTTCCCGAATCAGTTCCAGATTGGCTTGTGCAACAAAACTTCCTTTTCCGGGAACGGTTTCAATAAATCCATCGCGTTCCAATTCTTCATAGGCACGTTTGGTGGTGATGACGCTAATGCGTAAGTCTTTTGCCAGTGCACGCATGGACGGCAGGGCATCTCCGGTTTTCAGTTCTCCTGACAAGATAAGCGCCTTGATTTGGCTGGTAATCTGGTCATAGATGGGCTGTCCGGAGGCATTGCGAAGAATTAAGTTCAAGGGGGGCACCTCCCATAAGATTTGCAAATCTATTGTATATATTCAATATACACAGTATATGCGGTTGTGTCAAGAGT
>LHCFR01400__coassemble_1014_pt1 | contig 25838 bp, 36 predicted proteins | sample LHCFR01400__metabat2_low_PE_032 | metagenome-assembled genome bin LHCFR01400
AAAATAAGAACGAGAATTTCCATTTGAGAAAGGATTGTCTTACCATGCCTAAAAAACTTTGGTGTCTGTTCCGTAGACGCGATGCAGTCGGTACAAAAATTTGTGTTGCCAAAGCCGAAACCGAGGGCCGTGTTTTTGTCTGCCCTTATGCAACCGAAGTCGAAGCGGTCAATAATTGTGAAGACTATGCCTTCAACACCCGCTCCGAAGGCGAAGATGAGGGCATCGAATAACTTGCCCCCGCAATTTGCGTAGGTCTCCGGACATCTACCGGAGACCTTTTTCTTCGCTTCTCTCAATTCCATTTTTGTACTTGGAAAGGAGTCTTTCATGTTCCCCACAAACAAACGCCGCCGTCTGACCATTCGTGGCTTTCTCTCGCTCATTGTAATCTTTATCGCCGTCCGCGCCTTCATGCGCGGCAATTATGAACACCTGTTTGTGTGTGTCTTGACGCTCGCTCTGTTCTGTGTGCCCATATTCATCGACCGCAAATTGGGCATCGACCTGCCGCCCGCACTCGAAACCATCATCTATTGCTTTATTTTTGCGGCTGAAATCTTGGGCGAAATCAATTCCTATTACACCAAAATCCCGTATTGGGACACCATGCTGCACACGCTCAACGGATTTCTAATGGCTGCTATCGGGTTCGCGCTTGTTGACATCTTTAACCGCAGCGAACGGTTTACCGTCAAATTATCGCCGCTGTTTTTGGCCATCGTTGCGTTTTGCTTCTCGATGACCGTCGGGGTATTGTGGGAGTTCTTTGAATTTGCCGCCGACACCTACTTGAATACCGACATGCAAAAAGATTGGATTGTAAACCACATTAACTCAGTGCTATTCAATCCCAATGGGCTGAATGTAGTCGAACACGTTCAAATCCAAAGTCTGGTCGTCAATGGTGAAGACTGGATTGCAAAATACGGTGGATATGTTGATATTGGTCTGATTGACACCATGAAAGACCTGATTGTAAACTTTATCGGCGCCGTTGTCTTTTCTATCATTGGTTTTTTCTATGTCAAGAGCCGTGGAAAGGGCAAGTTTGCCTCGGCCTTCATTCCGCGCGTCCGCCATACCTTTGGTTTAAAAGACAAAAAGTAAACATTGGTATGCAATATAATTTTGCCCCCGGCTGGTACACCAGCCGAGGGCATTTTTTGCGGCTTGCCGAATCGGTCAGCCGATACTTTCTTTGATGGTGCGGCCATCCCGCAGTAAGCTGCGCAGTTCTTCGGTTTTGCCCTGTGCAATCGCGTCTCGGTACTCGGTCAGATGTTTGATGATTTCGTCAATCTCCTGTACCAACGGTTGCTGGTTGAGCAAAAACAGTTCGGTCCACATATCTTCATTGAGCTTTGCTACGCGGGTCAAATCCTTATAACTGCCCGCCGAATAGCCGTTATGCTTGAGTGCCTCCGGGCTTTTGATGTATGCCGACGAAACCACATGGCACAACTGGGAGGTAAAGGCAATCATGTGGTCATGCTGCTCTGCCGAACAGCGTACCACGCGGCCAAAGCCCAACCGGTCGAAAAAGCCTTCTACTTCATCTACTGCCCAAAGCGGACTGCTTTCGGTCTGCACCAAAATCATGCTGGCATCGCGGAACAAGGCGGCTTCGGCATAGGCAAAGCCGGAAAATTCCTTGCCTGCCATCGGGTGTCCGCCGATATAATGCACCCCGGCTTGCTGTGCAAGCGGCGTGATAGCATCGACCATGCACCGCTTGACGCCGACAAAATCGACGACCAGACAACCCGGTTTGAGTTTACCGATATGCTCGGTCAACCAATCAATGGTCGATTGTGGGTACAGGCTAATAACCAGCAAATCGGCTGTCGATAATACGGCATCGTCGGCAAAGCCGTCCAGTGTGCCCTGTGCAATCGCATCATCTGCCACTGCCCGTGTACGGTTCCAACCGTACACCTTGCAGTCGGTATAAGCGCGCACCGCTTTGGCCATCGAACCGCCCATCAAACCAAGGCCAACCACTACCACATTACGAATCATATCGGTTCCCCCTCAACAAGTTATTGACATGGCGGGATAGCGGCCAAAATACCAGCCAACACGCAAGCGCACCCGCTAAATTTAAAATTAGGTCATCTACATCGCCGCTGCCGCAGGCGGTCACGACCTGTATCACTTCCACACCACAAATCATTAAGAACATTGTGGGCAAATAGAGCAGCAAATTTCCCATCGGACGGCACAGGCTGGGCAGGAAAAACCCCATTGGTGCAAAGGCTGCCACATTGCCCAACAGGTTAATCAGGGCGATTTGTGGAATATAGCCGCGTTGGTAGGCGCGCAGATAGTTTCTAATGGTGTAAAACGGCTCTAAGTTAATGCCGTAGTGAACCTGTTCGCGCCCGAAAGCCGCGTCAAAAAACAACAGATTGAGCAGCATCCACACATAATAGACAAACAGCACAAACAGCCATTTTCTCATATGCTGGCGGGTGGGTGGAAATACAATGCTCCACAGCACGATAAATGCGGCGGCAAAGGCCAATTTGATGGGCACGCCGACATAAAAACGCGGCGCCAACTCAATATATAGGTCAAGTGCCGTAATTGCCAGCCACAACACCAAAGCAATCAATCGTATCTGTTTCTTCACGCAATCCCAGTCCTCTCCGTCCTCACCGCCTCACGGCAGGGACTTTGTTCATTATAGCATACTGTATCTGTTTTTTCTACTATTTTGCGGCAAGCGAATGGACTGGAATCCAACAAAAGGGGCGCTTTTGCGCCCCTTTTCCCGTTATTTCCCCTTTTTCAGCGCCGTGCGCGCTCAAATGCCTGCTGCATTTGCGCATAGCGGTAATTTTTTCGGATTTGCCACAGCGCATAAAACAGCCACACCGAAAGCAGTCCAGCAAAAATCGTGGTCAACATGGCGAAAATATCATTTTCCACCCATCGCAGCACCGCACCAACCACCGAAAATAGCCATGTAATGCCCGCTGCACGGAAAAACGCGGCGTCGTCCAGTTCGGTTTGCAGTTGCCGCTCAGAAGCGCGTACCGCAAGCCAAAAAGCCACCTCTACCGCAAAGGTTATGGTGTTGCCCAACGCCTGTATACCCACAGCCCCCCAACCGTCTGAAGGCAGGATTTGTTGAAACCTTGCACCAAAGAAAATAACAGAAAATAATCCCGCAAGTAAAGGGGCAAGTCGGGCGCGATTGAAAGCGGGCAATTCCGTCATCAGCCCACGCATTCCCCACAATACAAACAAATAGCCCAGCCAGTCCGGCAACATCTCTGTGTTTGCAATATAAATGTCAAAATGTGCGCATAGTAATCCAGCAAAAATCCAATTCATCAAAACACCGCCTTATCTGTGTCAAAAAAGCAGGATTTCAAAAAAGAAAAGAGAACTCAGAAAGAGTTCTCTTTTTTGGAGCTGTTGAACAGATTCGAACTGTCGACCTCTTCCTTACCAAGGTACACATGTGTCCATGATGTTCATGGCGTTTTTCAATACAGTGCAACAGCCGGTGCAACACTCCGCTTGTAACTCATGCACAGTATACTATATTTAATGTATAAGTGCAATCACTTTTTGTTGTACTGCTCGTGCATAGTCTTGACATTCGCAATCATTTTCGCCTGCGCCACTTTGTCTCGGCTGATGACCTTTGACATGATGTCGTATGCATAAGGATTCGTTTCCTTGACCTTTTCCATCATATGGTCGATGTTGCTCTGCAAAACACCTGCGTGTTGCAATTCCTGCGCAGACAAGCTAACCATACTGTCGGCGGCCGATTTATCCCTGTATCGGTGTGCAAACGCCTTCTCGATGTATTCATCGGCGCCGTCGATTTCATGGTAAACAGAATCGCGGGTATCCAGAATGTCATTGATGATGTCATAGTCATCCATGTGCATTTTCTCGTGGTTCATCGGGTCCATTATATCACCTCTTGATGTACCGATACAATTTTTCAATATCGGTCTTGTCCATGGTAAAATCACCGATTAGCGGGATGGAGATAGTTTGTTTTTCTCCATTCGAGTAGTACGGCAAAACTGCGTTGTACAGTTTATCGATGTCGATTTCGTTATTTTCGCCGAAAACGTCAAGCATTTTGACAGCTGGATGGTCTTTATACAAAAGAATCGCGCTTGCAATATTGTTAGCTGCAAGCGTGGCATATACGCCAAGACCGATTTTTTTAAGGCCATCAAGGTGTGGCATGAGGTCAGATTCTATGTATTGCAAAATTCCAGACTGCACTTGATTGATTGTTACCATGGTATCCTCCTTTAATCAAAAAGGGAGACTTGTTGCCTCCCTCTGTTTTTTGATTGTATTGCTACCGTTTATGCCGTGGGAGACGCAGCCGTCGCGGGGGTGACAGTCACGTTACCCCAACCGGGACATACGCTTGCATTGGGCACAATCAGTTTGGTTAGGCTCATAAGCTGAGCAATCTGGCCCTGGATGCACGAAATAGTTGCGGTGTTGGTACTGTTATAAACCGCCTGCTGCATGTTGATTTCTCCCTGCTGTTCCTTGTTCGCACGAACCTCAGCTGCCAGAGCGCTGATTTGTGCAGTATAGTCCTTGACTACATCAACCAGTTTGCCGTCGGTATAAACCTGTGCTTCCAACAGACCGATACGAGCATCTTTCGCCGCGATTTCCTGAGTCAGGCTCAGTTCGTAGCGATTTACAGCGGTGTTTGCGGAGCAGCAGCCGCCAGAATTACAGTTGTTACCAAACAGACCGCCACCACAGTTGCCAAACAGATTCGGCATGAAAGCGTTGGCCGTACCGATTGCGCCGAGCACAGTGTTCAAATTGCCCTGCCCCTTAGTTACATACTCTGCCATTGTAACACTTCCTTATTTTTATTTACATCCTGCGCAGGATGTATTTTATGATGTTATAATACTAATTTTCAGGCAATTATCCCACCAACTGAACACATAAAAAAGCCACCCATTTAACGAGTGGCTTTCAGAATCTCTTGTATGTAAATCAGATTTTTCCACGCCTTGGCGCACTTGTCCAGCGCGGCATATTCGCGCTTTTGCAATCCGTTGACACTGTACTTCATCTCCTCGGCAACCTGCTCTTGCGTATGCCCGCGCATGTGCCGCAAAATCAGCAGATTTAATTCGTTGTCGGTGAGATTGACATAAGACAACGCCATCAGCGCAAGGGGCTTGTATGGGGTATGTAGCACCCGTTTTACCTCATCGGTGGTCACCAACCGGTCACCTCCAAATTAGCGCTTTTTCTTGGGTCGAATGGTGACTTTCTTTTTGGTCACGGTCTTTTTTACAGTCTGCTTTGCCATTACGGTTCATTCCCTTCATTATATGTAGTTTGGCCGCCGTCGAAATAATTGTTATTTCCAGTGCCTTCACCTGTATCCTGCGTTACAGTTGTGGTCGTCGTCTCGGATATAACTTCCATTTCTGCTACGGTTTGCAGTGCGGTCAATACCGCGTCATTGATGGTTTGCTGTCCATTGATGATAGCCGCAACAAATCCACATGCCATGACTACAAAAGCAACCGCCAGCGCGACTACAGCACGGCACAGCAGCTTATACTTCTGCGCAATTTCCGATGCCGCCTTAACAGCGGCCGTCTCATCTGCGATATCCGTCGTATGATTGCAATTTCCACAGGCCATATCCTGTCAACCTCCAAAAAGATACTTTATGGCGATACCTATGGTAGCCGCCCCGACAACACCGCCGAGCCACTGCATGAATGTCAATTTGGTTTTGATGACGGCAATATCCACGCTCAGAGCGGTCAATTTCGCCGTATACTCGCCTTTGATTTCCTCGCATTCATCGATTTTTCGATACCGATTGTCAAGAATTTCAAAATCTTCCTTTGTCAGCACACAGCGTCACTCCCCATACAGTCCGGCACGGTCATTGATGACCAACAGCTTCAGCGAATCTTCGGTCAAGTTCAGCACGCCGCCTCCCTCGCCCTTGAGATATCCCTTTTTGACCAGCTTGGAAATCGTAGGTTGTGCCCAATCGGGCATATCATCATAGTATTTGTACCGCATTTCTTCATCCTCCTGACCGTATTCCATATATGATTTCACATCTTGACGAAAATCGTCCATTGTCTTGCCGTGCTTGGAAAACCAATACAGCACATCACCGTGATTGGATGCAATGCCTTGCTTGTACCCCTCTGCATGGCAAATGATGTTTTTCAGCGGGTCAAGCCCAAACTGCTTACACAGATAGGCGAACAGCGCCACAGCTTCCTGATAGACTTCATGGAAGTATGTTCCGTCGCATAAGTTATCCTCGCAAATCTCAACACCGATATGTGTATTGTTTGCGCTACCGCCCGCGTGCCAGCCTCGCATATCCCAAGGAAGTGTTTGATAGGTTGCAATGCTACCGTCTTTCAGCGTCCCAATGAATCCATGCACACATACCTGTCTCCCGTCCGGTGTTGGCTGGTTCCAATGGTTGGCGTAAGGGTTAGCACCCAATAACCCGTCATCAGGCCCGACATAACGGGACAACTTGGTGTTGGGAGCTCCTGTGCTATGCAGCATCAGCCCTTGCACGTTCAATGTCTTGCCCGCCTTGTAGCAGTCATTCTTTGTCAAAAAACAGGTATGTAAGTTCAAGTCTTATCATCCTTTCGCGTGAAGTAGTATGTAACGATTGCTGTCACAATGGATGCCACAAATTCAGACGGCAAATTAAGGTTCTGCCGGATGGTCTGAATGCACACCACCGCAATCAGCGCAAATGTCACAATAGATTTCACATCCAGTAGCTTTGCGATTTTTTCTTTCATGTGCGTGCTCCTTTCTTGGCTAGTTTCTGCCCAAGCCCCGCAATCCGCGTATTTGCGGGCGGTGCGTGGATAATTCCCGCTTGCCTATGGCTCAATCCTGAACTTCCCATGCTGCTGCATATTCGTCGGGGTTGAAGTTGGTGCCTTCCAAGCATTTGTACAACTTGCTGTTGCAAATCATATATTCGCCTGTCTGGTACATATCATGCGCCCCTTGTGGAGCTACCCACGGGCGCGCAGTTTCAGGGGATTTGCCGTGCAAAGGTCTCCAAAATGTATACCACGCCGCATTGTCTGGCACAATATCCGGATATACTGCATTATCATGCGCCTGTATGCACTCCCATGTTTGCCCGTTGGCGTTGCGGATATCGCCCACACTATAATTTCCAGCCGACCAGTCCTCGTACAGCCCCGACACGCGAATTTTACTATCTGCATCCTCTGGTGGCTGGGCCTTGAGCATATCGCGCATCATTGCAGCCATAGAGGTTTGTACACTCGGAATCGTCAGGCTGTTCAGGTATGCGGATTTCCCACGTGCAATGATGGCTTCCGCGTCCGTTTTGGGCATGGTAGACGATTCAGGAACCGTGATGCCGTCCACCCACTCAAAACCAGCGGTATCCAGCGGGGTTTTAGTACCGTCATATTGCTGCACCAGCGCGTCCGCTTCTTCTTCTGTGGGGGTGTATTCTGTTATGTCCATGTCATCCATTTTATATGATACTTGCCAGCGGCAGAGTTGGACTGTGTGCCCTAATGTTCTGATGTGCATGATATCACCTCATTCGTATTTATTGTTGACAAGGGTGTTCCCTGTTCCGGAATCGACCGGCGCTTTGCCCATACAGTTGTTGTTGGCAACAAGGCTGTTTTTGCCTGAAATTTTTATTGTGTATTGAGAAGATGTATAGTCTGATGTAGTTCCGGTGCCACGTAGGCATGTATTGCCTGTGACGGTGTTGTTGGAGCCGCCGCTAACATATATGCCGTAGCTATTGTTGTTATTGCATGTATTGCCTGTGACGGTGTTGTTGCTGCTGCTGCTGCCAACATATATGCCATAGCTACCATTGTCGTTGCATGTATTGCCTGTGACGGTGTTGTTGGAGCCGCCGTTAACATGTATGCCGTAGTTATTGTTGTTATTGCATGTATTGCCTGTGACGGTGTTACTGGGGCTGTTGACAACATATATGCCGTAGTTATTGTTGTTATTGCATGTATTGCCTGTGACGGTGTTGCTGGAGCCGCCGTTAACATGTATGCCGTAGCTAGTGTTGTTGCATGTATTGCCTGTGACGCAAATTTTGGAACCGGAAATATTTACCCCCCTGTTGTTATTAGATGTATATGCAACTTTGTTTCCATCAAAGCACAGGTCGCAAACAGTACAATTACCAGCCGATACATTCACAATGCCTTCTTGCGTGCTCGAATCCCACATACGTTTTAACACTGTCGCGGCACCGTTGCCCCGTAATGTCGAATTAGCTTTATTCAGCACAATCGGCGCGGTGATGTTATACGTGCCGTCAAGGATTACGATTTCGCCGCCAGTTCCCGGAAGCGCCTGTATAGCTGCGTTGATTTCCTCCTGGTCGTCGGTTCCGTCACACAGGTAGTCACAGTCGTCCTCTGCCCACCCTGCTGTGCTAGTGCCTACAACAAACCGGCAAACACGCTTCCCCGCGCCTCCTGCGGGTGCATCGACCGCGCCAACAACATTTTCGGAAGTAAAGCCAAGGAACTGCCCTTGCAATCCGTTGACCTTTTCCATTAGGCCGGTGGCATCTAACGTATATGTATCGCCGGACTGTTGCCCTTTAATGCCGCCGGTTGCGGTAAGCGTCAGCGCGTTTACGCCGTTGATAGTCGCGTCTCGACCAGCCGCACCCTGTGCGCCATCCTGTCCAGCAGGACCGGTATCACCTTTTTCTCCAGTATCGCCCTTTGGCCCTTTGATGTTTACCGGCTCAGGATTTTCCAACCCGCTGTCATTTGTCCAAGACAGATTGCCGTCTGGGTCTACACTCGGTGTAAAGGTTGCACCGTTTTTGCCATCAGCACCAGCGGGGCCAATATCGCCAGGAACGCCCTGCGGGCCTTGTTCGCCACGCTCCCCCGGTTCTCCCTTTTCCCCTTTTTCGCCGGGTGCGCCTTGTTCCCCCTGCAAACCGCGTTCGCCGGTATCACCTTTTTCACCTTGTGGACCCTGCTCTCCTTGCAACCCTTGCGGACCGGTGTCGCCTTTTGGGCCTCGTTCTCCGGTGTCGCCTTTTGGGCCTCGTTCTCCGGTGTCGCCTTTTGGGCCTTTGATGTTTACTGTTTCGGGATTTTCAAGACCGCCGTCATTCAACCATGACAAGTTTCCGTCCGGGTCTACACTTGGGGTAAATGTCGTACCCGCCGGTCCCTGTTCGCCCGCTGGCCCCTGTTCTCCTTGGGGTCCTTCCATGCCTCCGATACTAGTCCAGTCTGAAGAATCTACATCCCATATATATATCAGGGTGTAAAACTCGCCGCCCACGGCGTATGCGTCGCCCTTCTGGCCTGTTGGATGAGCTTCCCTCAACGCTTCCAGCGTTTCATATCTTCCAAGAACCGTAAAAGATTTGCCATCCTGCCCCGCTGGCCCTTGAGGTCCGATATCTCCGGTATCACCTTTTGGGCCTTGAGGGCCTACCGGACCGGCATCTCCAGTGTCTCCTTTTTCGCCTTGGTCTCCCTTTTCTCCTTTTTCGCCCTGAGGGCCTTGCGCTCCGGTTTCACCACGCTCTCCTTGCAGGCCTACAGGGCCTTGCTCGCCGGTATCGCCCTTCGGTCCGACTGGACCTTGTTCGCCTTGCTCGCCCTTTTCTCCCTGTGGGCCTGTAAGTGCAGCGAGTTGCTCTGGAGTAAAATCGCTGTATACAAACGGGTCTCCTTTTGGTCCTTGCTCGCCTTGCGGACCTTGTTCTCCTTGCGGACCTGCGGGACCCTCTGGGCCTTGTGTGCCTACAATCCCCAAATCCTCACCAGAAACATCCCCAACTAGCTGCACGCCGTTTATACTAGGTTTGTTTGTTAGCCGTCTATAATCCGACACGCCGCCACCGCCGCCGGTATCAGGCAGTGGAAATTCTGACGGCTCATATTCACGGGTATCAGGGTTCCAGATTTCCCAAAATCCGTCATTCCCCGGAATCGGAGGGTGTGCTGCGATATCTGATATACGCTGTTCGAGTTGCGTAAACTCTGACGGGATTTCTGGCCACTGGTGCGCGCCGCAAACGCTGGGAGGAATCACCACAGAAACCACATTGGTATGCTGCACAACCTCCCCAAGTGTTCCACGTAGCTGCATTGTATAATCACCAGCAAGGGAAAGCTGCTGAGCGGTAAGTGCAACGCCAACACCACCATCAACAGGAAATAGTCGGATGATATCCATATGACCGCCGGATTGTACCAGCATATCCCATGTATATCCATCCGGAAGTTCACCAGTCACGGTCAGCTTGCGTGAAAGATTATCATACTGACGCGCCAGAAGCGCTGGGGGCGCAGTTATTTTCCAGCCATCAAAGGCGATTTTAAAATTCATTTTCATTCCACCTTTCTGGGCAGGGAATAGAACAGGATAATGCAGCCGTCTCCACCGTCGCCGCCCGGAGAAGCCTTGCCGGGTGTACCTTGAGTAACCGAAGGATTAACAAAAACAGACGCTTGGGCACGCCCTCTGTCTGAGATGTAGCCACCACCGCCACCTGCACCGCCGCCGCCGTGACCACCATTTCCCGCGCTGCCGTAATTTGGTTTTGATGGTTTTGCAGGAGTACCGCCGTTTCCACCGTGACCGTATTGGTTATTATAGTCTAACGGTTTGCCGTCTGTGCCGTTTGTGCCGGCTGATTTTTCTGCTGCACCGCCACCGCCGCCGCCTGCGCGTGCGGAAACTTCGCTGCCCCAATAGCCTTTACCACCCTTACCGCCGGAAGCGCTTCCAACAGATTCACCATCAAGCCCGTTTATTTTTTCCTCGGCATCAAGATTAAAGTATCCTCCGTCGCCACCTTTTGCGCCAGGAACACCATTTTCTCCCTGCTTTGCATAGGTTATTCCGTCTAACGGATTCAAGAACCCACCGGAAGGGATGGAACCGGAAGAACTTGAATAAGAATCGAATGTAGTATTGCCGCCTGCATTTCCATTGACGGGTGTATCTGTGCCGTCGCTGATTCCACCAGTACCAGCACTGCCGCAACGGTACGAATACGTCTTTCCCTGCACAATATCAATATCAATTTGATACACCTTTCCAGGCTGACCAGGCGCACCGCCGTTGCCACCGTCTCCACCACGTCCGTACTTTGTGGCTGTTACCAATCCGGATAGACCGCCAAGCGGCTGGTCACTCAGTTCGCCTATTTTTCCATCTGTTCCGGACTGCCCGCCGGTTCCGGCGCCAATCAAAACCGCTCTGCCATTTTTGCTACCCTTTGGCGGTGTCCATGTGCCAGAACCCGTCAGAATTTCAAAAGTGTCATAGTATTCAATTTGTGAGATATCAGGCGGGATGTAGCCGACAAGCGTTGTAGATTTTGCAAGCAGCCTTGCAGAAAATGTTATATCCAATGATTCGATGCAGGATTGCACCATTTTCTCATCATAGGGGTGGTACTGGCTCACAACGTTGCCTGCGTCGTCGTACTGATATGTGATATCTGATATAATCCGTTCTGATTGCGCATAATAGTCCGCTAATCGGTCAGCCACTGCGCGAGAATTGACCAAAGACACCAGTGTTGCATCTTCCACGCGCACTTTCTGTTCATTGCCTGATGTAGCGCGTGTCGTTGGACTGCCCTTTACCTCTCGCGTGGAGTGGATATATTTTTTACCCGTGAGCTTACCCGAACCAGATGAAACGATGGCGTAATTTGCCCCGCGGCTGGTGATGGAAAATCCGCTGGCAACAAGCGAATGGCATGGCTCCGAGAATGTGATAACGTCTCCTGCTGAGGTTGTACCCTCGAAAAGGGTTGTTTCCTCTGCGCCTGCTGTGTACTGATGTTCCAAAACTACCACGTCAGATATCGGGGAAGTGTATTCAATTTCGGCGTTGTAGCTTGTATCATCTTTGCCTATCGCGCGTTTTTGAGACGTTGACAGGCCGGATACGGTGAACACGCCGTTGTTTTCCACCAAAACTGCCGACGTAGCAAAAAGGACTTGTGCTAGAGATTCACGCCTTGTAGCGACTGGGAGCCAGCCATACAGCTTGATGTTGGCAACGTTTGACGCAACACTGATAGGCAAAGTTCCGAAAATGTCGGTCACTACCGTTTTTACCGTCTGCCCGTTGTATATACCGCCATAGTGGTTGCGCTTATCCAGCACACCAGCAATCGAAACCGCCGAAAAATCATATACATATTTGCCAGAACGTTTGATTTCCTGCAAATAAAATGTTTTTATGTGCCTGTTATCGTATGAAAATGTAACTTTTGAATCAACAGCGAATTTTACCAGCGTCGGGTCTGTGCTATATGCAGAAAATTCGAGTGTTTCAATCTCCAAGGATGACGACAGTAACGACCGTGCAATATAACATTCTCCGCTGATTATGTTATCGTTTGTAAACGTCCTACCGTTGCAAATAATTTTTATCATTCCGGCACCCTTTGTGGCCTTTCTGCTTCGAATGTAATGGATAACCCGCCCCACAGCGTTCCATTCTTCCGTTTTGCTTTGATTTCGTCACTCACAGATGTGATATAGGCATTGAACGTCAATGTACTTTGTCCATACGGGAGTGTAACGATATGTGGTTCATTTTGTGGAGCTGTGAGCACCTCATACAGTCGGTCATACTGTTCTGTATCCGGCTGGTTGGTTGCAATTTCCATCTTGTATGAGTAAAATGTGCCAATTACATCACGCTTGTAAAGCCCTGATAAAGTGCTGGAACTGTTTTTTCCGTCCTTTATCTTCGCTTCTCTCGAAAGCGCTTCCACAAAAACATCGTATTGCACATCATCTATCGTAAATTTCATTTCTTCACCAAATTATTCCCGCTAAAGACGCGCTGTGCCTCAATTTTAGGTGCCAAATACCGCGCCAAACCTGATAGGCTGCCTGTAAACTCGACATTTACATTAACAGCCCCACCGCCTTCGCCGGATTCCTCCCGTACTATCTGCCGGATAAGACCTTCAGGCGCTTCCAGGTTCGTGCCGTTCTTTTGGTCGCCCAGCACCGCCATAAATTTGCGGTTAGGAGGGATGACTGCACCGGTTGCAAGCTGAGGGATTGACGAAAAACGCTGTCTACCAGTCTGCAAGTTTGGTGTTTGCAAATTAGCATCTGCCTGGTATGAATTGATGGAGCTGGTTGCACTTTTGATTGCAAGCAAAACAGCCGCGATACCAGCCGCTATGCCAACAGCCGCTATGCCAAGGGTGAGCGCAGATTGAAATGCGCCAACCGCAATCGCCGCAGTTAGTGCGGCTGCTGCAACCATGCCTAGAACAGCAATAACCTTTTTACCATCGCTCATGTTATCCCATGCCTGTGCAAGTTCTATTCCTGCATACACCAAAGCACCAACCGCTGCTGCCACTAAAAAAGTTTTCATCTGTGCAATTCCTGCTGCTGTTCCAAATTTTCCAAGAACATCATACAGGAGCTTAATCATTTCAACAGCTTTTACAGAGCCGATAGCCGCAATACCCGAAACGACAACTTGGAAAAAATTCTCAACATCAACATTTTTTGCAACCCATTCAACCACACTTGCAGCCAAATTGGTAAAATCTGTGACTATTGGTTGTATCTGTTCTGCAAGGTTTGCCATTGCCTGCTGCATTCGTGTTGTACTGTCTCGACCCTCTGCCAGCTCAGGATTCGCCTTTGCCCATCCATCGTACAAGCCCTTCAAGCTGCCTGAGTTCAGGACATTCAAAATCAAATCTTGCTTCTGCGCCTGTGTGGTTGCTTCGGCGAGTTTTGCGCTGAAATTGTCTGCACCTATACCCAATCTGTCTAAAAGTTCCCCGAATTGTCCGGTTGCCGTTCCAGTCGCAAGCGTTTCTTGTAGACTATCCGCAAGGCTCTCAATTTTAAGGGTGTCCGGAAACATTACAACCGCGTTTGACAGTCCTTCCACTGCACCCTGCAATTTATTTTCCGGTATGCCAGCCGCTAAGAGGTTGGACACAGCTTCAACACTCGAATCTGCTTCGCCGCTCAATGTGCTTAGCTTCCGAAATGCTTCGCTCGTGGCATCAAGAGACACGTTCGCGCGAAGTGCATTTTGCTCCAACAGGGACAAGTCGCCACGAAGTTCGTCCGTTTGCTCAATGATTCCGGTTGCAAATGACGTGACCGCATCAAGGCTAAATGCAACACCAATCGCGCCTGCAACATTGCTTATGGTATCGCGTATGCTGTTCAAGCCATTCTCAATATCATCAAGACTGCGGTTAGACCGTCGCCCTGCATCGTCAAATGCGTCGCTGATATCATCAACCGCTCGTGCTGCACGTCGGGTTTCGGTTTGAGTTTCGCGAAGCCCACTCTCTATGCCTGAGTTATCAATTTCTGTGCTTATGGTAACACTTCCATCTGCCAAGTGCTCACCCCCTCAATAACTTCATAAAATTGTCTCGCGCCGCCAGCGTCTCAGCGTCAGGCGGTTCATATGTCAAGTCCAATATTTCTCTGTTTTCAAACCAAATCTTTCGTTCTTCCTTGGTCAACTTGCCAGCATTGTATTTGACCCTGAACATCCGGATTGTTTCAAACGTTGTATCATTGGACAGGTCGCTGAACATTGCACAGAATTTCCACCAGTGTAGGCGCGTGTCAGGGTCCCTCAAGTCCACTCCATAGGTTTGCAGGAACGCCGAGTAAATGAAGTCCGCGTCCCTTACGAAGCTATACACCCTGTTTCCAGTGCGTTCTGTCGGCGGTCTACCACAGTCGAGAAACCGAACAGCGGCATTGTAAGCGCTTTCTAGGTCATCCGGAATATCATTGAACAGTAGAGCACACACAATGGCTCTTTGCTCGAACCAGAGCAGGCGCGAATCCTCAAACGCCTGCATGATTTTGAGACACGGGCGAAAATCCGTATTGATTTTATACAGTTTCCCACCAATTTTTATTTGATTTGGGAATGAATTTGTCAATTCCATTCCATCACACTGCCGTCCGTGTCCTTGGTATACCGTTCGATTTCAGATTGACGCGCTTTTTTGATATACGGGGTGACACCCTGAAAAAACCGCGCAACCATGTCAAGGGTATTTTTATCCCCGAATACAGTTTGGGATGTGCCAGCGCCGAAGGTGTTGTCGATACCATTGCGCAGTACATCGAAGGCTTCGCGCTCAAGACGCACGCCTGCCAGATATTTCTGATACTGCGTTGCGTCACTGTCACGAATAGTCTTGATTTTCTGGTTGATTTCTGCCTGTTTGCGCTCATACTCAGATGCAAGCTCAAAAAACGATTCAGCAAACGCAACGTCTGTGGGATAAAATTTAATGACGCGATTCGGGTCATTATCAATGGTGAGTTCTACGGCATCCGTGCCAATATTGATATTCTCCATGCCACACCCCTTTATTCAGCCGGCGAAAACGTCGGCACACCATCGGCAATAGAGACGGTGCCAAACGTTTTTTCCCCTATCCAGTACAATGTGTATGGGATTTGCACGCCCTTTGTGTCGCCGCCATATGACTGCACGGCGACGATTGCCTTCTGCGTCCACGCATCATATGAGCCGTCTGCGCCTGCGAAAATGTTCACACAGAGGAAGGTTTTTTCCACGTCTGACAATGTTTTTTCGTTGCGCACCACGTTGTACAGCCACTCGGACATTTTACTATCCCTGCGGGCATAATAAGGCGAAACGCTAGTTTGCTTTTCGTATTTGTCCAACGTGGTCTGGGTTAAACCCGTAATGTCGGTCAACGTCTCCACGTTCGGGTTCATCTCCAGCGACAAATCCTCAATTTTTCTGCCAACGATTTCCCAGTTCGTTCCCTCGTCATCCAAAGAAATGTCGACAAACATCGCAAACTCGCGGCGTTTAATGTCGCCAGTACCGGCTATAAATTGCACATCAGCCACTTTTACCACTCCTTTTTAAAACGTTTTTTCAAAATTTACAGAGAGTTGCACCATATATGTCGCGGTGCCCTCTGCGTCGGTATCATACAAGCTGCCGTTTTGGGCTTTTATTTCCAGCGTTTTATCGCCAAATACCGGCACGTTGCCTGTGATGGATTGAGCCTGAACCCACTCCTGAAAGTCCATAATCCATTCAGCGTTAATTTCCGCCCCTGCATCATCGCCCGCCGGTTTCTCAAAAACATAGTACAGCCCAAAATTATACTGATTTTCGACGGTTATCGCGCCGGTTATGTACTCTGTGCGGCTTACCTCCAAAAGACCAGACGGGAAAATACCACCGTTTGACGGTATCTGGTCGGTGTAATCGACCGAGAAATCGTTCAGGATATCATAGCGCGGATAGGTTGCAATCCATTTTCTGATTGTTTCAAGCGGTGTCAATTTATCCCCTCCGATTATCGGTTTATATATGCCTGCATTTCGCGTACCATCGCCCGCATCTCAGCGGCTTTCAGTCTCCTATCCCAATATGGGCCAGCTTTTGCATTTTTTGTGGTGGTGTACTGTATATCGCGGTTACTCACGACCTTTCCGACACCTCTGCGAGATTTCCAACCATTTTCAGTCGGAAAACCGGCTACTCCCGTTTGCGGGTCAACCATAACTTTTCCGTGGTATAGCATGCGTGCACCCGGCGTGTCTGTAACGATTTGCGGCTTGTTTAGGTCGGTTTGTGCAATCGTTTCTTTTATCATTTCCCCGCCACGATACGGCATATATCGCTGTATGCGTCGCAATACAGTAGATGTCCAAAACCGTTGCGCATGTCCGCCGTGGTCTAATCCATGGTCTCTTAGCACGCGGCTGGCGGGATTTATGCGCACAACCGCTCTCATGCTCCCGCCTCCGTGTGTATAATTTCGCCGTGCCAGTATTTGGGAGATACGTATTGAACAACTACCAAGCCCGCAACTCTGGCAGGTATAAGGGCTGCCCATTCCTCGCGTGTGGTGCAGTCCGGTCCCTCGCCTGCCATGATTTTATCTCCAACCGAAACACGGGGCGGGCCTTCGATTATCAGGGTGAACCCGTTTGATTCTCTGCGACCGTCCTTCCCTGTTGTCTCGTTTTTTTGGTAATCAAGAAATGCATTATTTACCACAGTTTTGCTATAATTTTTCCCGTCTGTATGGTATATCGTTACAGTTTGGTTGCATAACTCATACGATACAGGGGGGCGGGAGCGTAACACGAGCATCAACCGCACCCCCTGTAAATATTCAGATACAACGCACACGCATTATAAACCCGGCGGGACTTCGCCGTTTGCGACATATCAACCGATACACTCGCATAGCTGGTGGACACACTGCCAACCGATGTGGATGCAATCGCGCCTTGACCAGCTTCCTGTTTGGCGTGATACATCATCACATCAGCCATAGCACACACCGCCATGCTTTCAGCATCAACGCTGTCGGGCGGTGCGGTGACTTTGTAAATGCGCTTGTATCTGGCCAGCGTTGCAGATGCTTCTCGCTCAACAGCAGCCCACTCATCTATAGAGATGGAGTTGCCTCGATATACAGTGAGGTAAAACTCATAGTCTACCACGGTCAATCACCTCTTTGCTCTTTTGAAAGCTGCTTCGGATTGAATCACGCTTTTTTTTTGATGTACAAGGTCTTTGCCTTTGTTACCTTGTGTTCATAAACCCTGCGTCCTTGCACGGCGGAAGCTCCGATATATTTGCCAGAACCGTTGATATCTTGAAGATGTACAGGCACACTCCATTCATTCACGCGGGTACACCAGTCCGGATGCCCTGCGATAAACTCAGTGCTTTCTGCGTTTAGCGTGTTGTCCTCGTACACGTTAAATCCTGCGATTCTGCCAACTGCACCAGTCTGCACAACCGAATCACCAAGAGCGGACGCTTTGATAAATTCGGGGGAAGTCAGCAGGAGAGCGTATATATCAGGAGTGACCAGCAGGAAGCGCCGACCATCGTTGGGCACATTAGCCTTGCTCATTGTGGTGCGAACGCCGACAACCGACGCGTAGATGGTGTCCTTATCCAATGCCGTGGTATCACTGTACTGAGTAGCAGAACTTTCCAACACAGTCGTTGCATCCTTTTCGATTTGAAGTGCCAACGCATAAGCAGCCGAATCGAGACGGTCTGCAACCAAATTATCTGGAACCGCTTTCGCAGAGTATCCGTCAATAATTTCATTCACTGCTTTATCTTTACTAATAGTTACAGTGATATATGAGGTATCTCCGTGGGTTGGAGACGAGCCATTTTGCTTGTCATAATCATTAACGGTTACCTCAGTGTCGCGGACAGGAATCTTAACAGCGCCGGATTTAGGGTCTCCCTCATATCTGTTGTTAAATATTACGCCATCCTTTTTGACGAGAGTGGCGCGCAGCTTGATGTCTACGAGCTGCGAATATCTTTCCTGCAATTCATGTGCCATTCAAATCATTCCTTTCAATTCAATTTCAGTCCAGGATTGAGCTTTGCAAACGCTGCCTCAACACCGCCAACCGTGCCGCCCATACTTTGAGTGCCTGCGCCTGGTGCATACGGGGGCGGGGTCGGCTCTGCATCAAACAGGTATCCGTTGTCTTTTTTCAGGGCTTCGATAGCGGACTTGATATCTTTTTCCTGATTTTTGGACTGCTTGAGGCTGTCAACGTCAAGCAATGCAGCAATCGCCTTTGCGCTTTTGCCCCTCGCTGCTGTGATGGCATCTTTCAGTGCCCCACTGAACTGCATTTCTGCAATCTGAGCAGCTGCATCTTGCTCGGCTTTTTGAGCCTTCTGCTTCCACTCCTCGGCGGCTTTCTTCACGCCTTCGATGTCCATGCCCTTGAAATCCTCAATGGTTTTGTTAGCCTTTTCAAGCTGGGATTTGATGCTGTCATAATCCGCGTGCTTTGACTGGGCGGCCTCGACATCCTTCTTGTTTTCCTCCATGATTACATCAATGATTTCCTTCGGCAACGGAGTGTCGCCGACCTTGATGTTCTGCAAAAATTCTCGTTCCATTGTATGCTCCTTCCATCCCGGTCTTTATTCACCGAATTTTTCCTCAAAAAAATCGCAAACGCTATCTCCATCTACTATGTCTGCAAATCTAGGTCCACCCCCTTGACAATAGTACTCTTGCGTATTTTCGTACAGCTTAAATGAATACAAACAATTTGCACAGCACTTCGGTCGTAATTCGCTCATCATTTTCTCCTTGAAAATCCGGATACAAACAACCGTTCTTCCTCTGTCCTCAGCCCGACAGCTTTTGAAAATCGCTGGTATTCAGACTGCAACACTTTCAATCGTGTGTCTGCTCCCTCATATGTGCCCGTCATGGCGCGTCGTTTCCATGCCCGAATGCTGCGCTCTATTTTTCGCTGATATTGCGTAGCCTCATACATGGATTTGAATTGCCTGCCTTGATAGGATATAGGCTTTTTGTTATCCTCTCGCATTTTGCGCAGTTCTGCCGCCGTATACTGAGGCTCTGAGACCCCTATGATAATCGGCATGGCTGTGTGCCCGCAATTTAGAGTGTTGATTCGGCGCACCAAGGAGTTGTTCAGGCGTTCAAACTCTTCATCGGTGTACTGTTTTCCTTGGTATGGCTCGTGGTCTGGCGCGCTATTGGAATGTGCTGTGATTTCCCAGCCATCTGCGCCTAAATCATCGTGATTTTTTTGACTGATTTGCTCGACCATCAGGCCAGTACTTCCTATCAGATTGCGTCTGATAGCAGCTTCCAAACTGGTGTTTATGCCGCTATCATAGCTGATAGCTTGCACCCCTTGTGCTGCCAGTTGCCCACACGCCCTACGAATCGCCGTGTTATAGTCCGTCGCACCGGTTATGGTTTGGTTAAACGCAAAATCGCACGCCTGCTGGTATGCCTCAGTGAGTGTCCTTGATTTTCCGTCCTGGTTGATAAATCCTATGGTCTGTGTAATATTGGTGAGGTCTGATTTCGCCAGTTTGACAGCGGCCTGCACTATCTGCTGCATAGCGGTATTTTTGGCAAACTTCGCACCCTTGCCAAGCCGTTTAACATCTTGGATGCACCCAAACTCTCCCGCCTGCTCTATAAGGTCAGCCGCCTGTGCCGCTGCTATACCCATAAGTTGTGCTAACTCTGCTTGTATATCCTCCATATCCACGCCCAGCATCTGCATCCGGTACACCTGGTAGGCCGCTGTGCTGGTGAATTCTCCGGCTTCCTTAATGCGCCGAACGATATCTCGTATCAGAAATTCAGTGATAGGCTCTGTCAGGCGCTCAAACGCGATTTGCAGCCCTGAAACCTGTTCAGATGTGAGCATTTTACACAGCACCCTCCACAATTTCGCGTGCCTGTTCCTTGGATATGCCAATAGCAATCGACAAGATATTGATAGCCTGCCCAGTGGTAAGCGTGCCGCCTTGATACTGTGCGATGATGGATACAAGGCTTTGTGTTTGTGCACCGTTGAGCGTTTTCCCGGCAGCTTCCTCGGCCTGGTCGATAGTTTCATCTGTCACAGTCTGTGCGGTGCCCTGCTCGTCTGCTGGAGCATCCATGAGGTTATCCAGTGTAGGCATGTATTTCGCCCTGATTTTATCCAAATCGCGCGGCGTTTCTGTGGGCATCCCAAAGCGCCAGCCCAATGCAATTTCGGGTTTAATCATCCCCGCCGCCACCATTGCCATATAATCGGCCCACGTTTTATCCTCGTCGTACAACGTGCCATTGCCCCAGTCGATTGACACACTATCAGCCGATAAGTCGTGCGCACTGGAAACACGATACATTTGCCCCAGCTTGCCACAAATCGGCATCAGCTCGCGCACGGCCGATTCCCACATTTGCTGAAAATCGATAATGGTCAGGTTGTAGTCACCCGCGCTCGACGTTACCTCCGTTGCTGTTTTGTCCATTGATTCAACCTCGGACAGTATTCCGCGTTTTAAGCCGATAACGCTTTCGACGTTGCGCAAATACTCGGTTTTCCGCGCTAAAAACGACTGTTCCCGCAATGCAGGCGAAAAAATCGTTATCCCGATGGCTTCCGGGTCGTCGTCCAATGGTGTAAAAATCGAATCCACAATCCCTTTGTGCTGCCCATCCGGACTATCCCGCATCATGTCCGCTGAAACAATCAGCCGGCTTTTCCCGCGTTCAAATTCACCTGATAGCTCAGCCTCATTGCGGTTGATGTTATGTATCAGCCCCACAGCTGCCGCATACACGCTCACGGGGTCCTTGCCTCCATCAACACAGTTAGGGGTAGGGGAACGTAGTGCGGCCATGCCCAACCCCATTTCTTCAGGGTATGTGTATTCCTCTGGTAACATTTCATAGCGGGGCAAGCTGTTCAGCGGCACTTGTCTTCCAATTTGTCCGTCAGATTCAGCCCTGTACAGCTTATTTCTAATGGTCAATTTGCCATCCTGCCCGATTGTACGGCGCTCTAGCAGAGTGTAGTATGAATTTCCTGCAATAGTGCGTTCCGCCGTGCCTATGTCCGTTGGGTTGCCCTCTGCATCAGTGCCAAAAATCAGCATATTTGCACGGGATACACTGGAAAATACAAATTTATCGCCGAGCGGGAAGGGCTTGATATAAGCAATTCCGCCTATCAACGCATCTTGCACCGCTCGTTTCCGGATTTTTCCGAGCGATTCGAGCACTCCGCGAGCAAATTCGTCCGTGCTCTCTGCTTTGTACTCGCCAAACATAGTTTTGGCAATTTTATTCACCACTGTATACGGTATCCTCTGGCATGGGTCCTCGGTTTTGGTCGGACGGTCATCATAAAACAGGTTAAACCATTCATCAATAGCGTTTTTCATCTCTACTGATGAGCAATCGGGCAAGCCGAACGCATCTTCGTACCCATATGTTCGATTTGTGGCGATACTAAAAATGCTCATTTGCTCACCTCGTTTTTGATAACTACTCTTCGCCTCAGTGCATATTCCAGCCCAGACGCATATGCCCTAAGCTGGTCGATTTGCTGTTGCTGTTCAATTATTTGCTTTTTTAGTTGCTCATTCTCACGATACACAGACTGCTTGGCCCATGCGGGCAGGAATTGGAGTAACAGCCAGTTTCTCAGTTTTTTCATTGCCCTCTCCGTTTCCATATTTGTTCAGTCGCGTACCTTACCGCGTCGATGTGATGATTTTCCGCATCCGGGTATCCGCTGACAATATCGCCCTCTTTGGTGCGCTCGTACTCATACTGCGTAAACTCCGCAAGTGTTTTCGGGCACCTCTGAGGGTCAATAACAATTTTCACAAGGCTTTGAAGCCATTTCATTGAGTAGTCAACGCTCCCAGCACCCTTTTCTGCGCCCCTGCATCGAAAGCCGAAACTCTTATAGTCCGCGATGCTTTTAGGCTCTGCGCTATCCGCTGTAATGCGAGTGTCGGTCGATATACCGTGCTGTATCAGCATGTCAGCCGTTTCGCGGTTGCCTTTTTTGTAAGCCTCCAGCTCATCAAAAATATACAAGGTTCGCCGGGCTGCATCGTAATGGCAGCGATTAAACGCCCACGGGTCAGGGAAATAGCCCCAGTCTAATCCGTTTAGTATCCGGTCAAACTGCGCAATCTGGTCGTCAGTAATGGTCTCTGCAACCGCATTTTCAAACACCATACCACCATTGCCGTTTGCAATTCCCAGATACTCATGCTCATAGGCCGCAAAATTAACCGTTTTCAGGTAATCCGCTTCATCTAAAAACGTCTTGCCCAGCCAACTGGGCGGTACACTGCGATAGTCTGAACGATGGACAAGCCGTGTGTCTTTGGGCATCTCTACATACTGATTCGCCCAGTTGTTTTTGGTCTTAGGCGGATTAAAGGTCTTGAATATATACGCGTCGTCCCCGCCGCGAATAGCAGACTGCTGTATACTGCGGCACTCTTCATCGCCAAAAAACTGGTCTAGCTCTTCAAACCAGACAATGCCAATATAGCCGTGCCGCGGCTTGACTGATTTGACTTTAAGTGGGTCATCTGCCCCACGGAACAAAATTTGCTGCCCAGTCGGCTTATATGTAATTTCCATCGGACTGACTGTGGCTTCAAATTCGTCAATCAGGTCAAGCTGTTCAATCGCCCACAAGATTTGTGCATACACAGAACCCCGAAGCGTATTTCCAACCTTGCGTAAAACCAGCGCATTCATATCAGGATTGTGTTTGATAAGGTTGATAATTTCTAGGCTTACAAACGACGATTTTGCCGAGCCGCGCCCGCCAGATAACACATATTCAGTGTGTGCGCCTTCCAGCACGTCCAAATGCACGGAGGCAAATGCAGGCGCAATCAGTCTGGCGGGCAGCTCAAACGGTTTTTCTGTTGGTGTATCCATCGGTTCATCTCCTAATAGCTCGCGCACCTCACGGAACGCCTTGGGGTCACCAGTCTTTGCCGCCCGCTGAAACAGCGCTGCGGTTAACAACATGCGGTTGTCAATGTCCTCTGATTCAAGGCCCATCGCGGCCAGCGCATTATAATTCCCATCTGAAGCAACCGGAAGGTCAAGCAGTAAATTCATGCAGTCCCTCAATGCTCGTTTTTTTCTACGAGACGCGCCCGAAGCCCGGCCGCCCTCACTTGCAATTCTTCTTTGTTCACTCTCTGTTCGTTGGTTAAACGGAATCAAATTCTTCTCATTGGGCACCCGTCACCACCTCTCATAAAATATAATCATTTTAATTGAGACCCATCCAGGCTCATGCACCTATCTGGGCATATTGCCGGGTTTCCCCGGCATAAAAAGGAGGTTCCGAAGCCCGCCCCACGACCAGCAGGGCGGGTAGCAAGAAAGAAAAAGAGGTGGAAACAGGGGTTCTCCTCATCTCCACCTCTAGTGTACTGTATCCAAGTGGATAAAAAGTGCACACTTTTATAATAGCTTCATTTTTTCAGCCATCACCATCATAAGCGTATTGTTCCACTTTTTGGCTTGTCGCTCGCTTATCGGTATGGTCAATGCCGCCCCGTAGAGCGTGTGTGAGCGTTCAAAGTATGTAAGCCGGATAAGCTCCACCCTATGCCGCCCGTCGCGCATACGCTCGATTTCTGACAGCGTGCGGTCTACAACAGCTATCAACTGGCTTTCTCTGTCTGTCCGGTCTTCGGGCGGCTTTTTTTTCGCCTTGGGATACTCCCGCAGCATTTCCCGCATGTATGCGCGTCTGCCTGGCATTGACATTTGCCATACCTCCAATCTAAATATCGCTTGATTTCGTCGCTATAAGTCATTTGTCCTCCAAATCCATTTTTGCGCCGCAGTTCGGGCAATATAGCGTCTCTTTCAGACTTACCCCTTTGCAAATGTCACATTTCCAGTTCCCAATCACTCCGTTTCCGTGCACTCCACCTACGACCCACTTCCCATGCACCACCGGCGCAACGTCGGCGGCGGGAACGTCCCGAACTTTGCGAATCGGCACAACGAGATTATGATAAATATCGTATTCTGCGCTGTCCTCTACGATTTTTCTCTCGATATATTCAGCCATTTCCGTTTGCCTCCATTTCTCTCAGCGCCTTTTCGGCGGATTTTTCATCCGGGAATACATTTTTCATCCAGAACGGCAGATAATATACTGCATCATGGATGTCTCGTATCCTCTGAGGTATTATAGCGTCTGGCCCTCCTGTATAGGATTTTGCAGCCACATAAACGCAAGTTCCCACGCTAAACGGCAGTACCACGCACCGCCCCTCGCGGTCAGCCTGCACCAGCTCGCGTAGGCGGTGAAGGTCTCCGAGCTCCTTGTATTGGTTAAGTTCCTCTTGCAATGTGCAAATGTTCTCTGGCTCCACCCCCGTAGCTTCATAGGCATCCAGCCGTTGGGCTGCATCAATCAACGGTATATATTCACTCTGATAATCAAGCCGCTCGGTATGTAATTCATCAATAATTCTGATTGCTTCATCACTGTATCGTTCCATGTTCATTCCTCCTTTGGTTGAAGCAGTTCAACTATTTCCATCAAATCCATTTCTTTACGGGCGATTCTGAGCGTTTGCAGGTCAGTCAGTCCGTATTTGTCCCGAAATGGGACGCACAGTTCACACATGGCTTTTTTGCTCAGTTTATGTGTATCATAAAGACGTTGATATTTCTGCTGCATAATAGCCGCGTCTCTCATAGCGTCCCGTTCCCGCTCTGCCTTTTCCGCGCGTTCAAGCAGCTCAGTGATGGCGGTCACGGCGTCGTCTATGTAGTCCAACACATTGCAATTATCTTCGTCAGTAAGTTGCTCCAACAATTCCTTGTAATCCATCGTTATTCCTCCATTATCAATTTTCCTGCAATAAATTCAGTACATTTCCTGATGATGGTTGATGCTGGTAGTCCTCCATTCACACCAGAAACATATGTACGAATATCATCCTCGTCCATTTCTGCATATTCAAGGAATTTTTTCGCCATCGCTTCTGCGTCTGATTGGTTGAGATTACCAATTTCGTAGCTCATCGGGAATCGACGAACAAGGGCCTTGTCCAGCATATCAAATCGGTTTGTAGTGCCGATTACAATTACGCTGTTGGGTGTCGTGTCCAGCTCCTGCATTAGTGCGATAACGATACGCGCCATTTCTCCTACATCGTCTTTTTGCCCCCGCTCCATTCCGATTGCGTCGATTTCATCTAAACACATGACACACGGTTCCTTTTTGACGTAATCGAACACATTTGCAACGTTTTTCTGAGTTGAACCCAAATGACAATCAACCAGAGAAGAAAAGCGAACATAAACATATGGCAATCCCGCTTTATGAGCAATATACCTTGCAAGCTCCGTTTTCCCGCATCCGCTGTTTCCCCACAAAATTGCAGCCGGGATGTAA
>LHCFR01400__coassemble_1121_pt1 | contig 20900 bp, 17 predicted proteins | sample LHCFR01400__metabat2_low_PE_032 | metagenome-assembled genome bin LHCFR01400
CAAATCATTTGAAAATGTTTCAGTGCATCCATAATGGCCGCTTCCTTTTCTGGCGGACACTTTGGCACTTTCGGATTTTCAGATTTGGACAGGTTATAATTCTGGCCAACCTCTAATCCGCACTTGCGTTTAATCTGTGAGATATACAGGCTGGATACTTTCAAATGGTGCTTATCCCAGGCATATGCCTTGATTTCTTCATAGGTAGCTTTGGTCTCGGCAGCAGTAGCGTCCAGCTCATCCAGGTCCAGGTCGATCTCTATGGTGTCATCCGGCTTTTGTTGGGACAAAAGAACAACCGTCTCCACATGTTTTGTTCTCGGAAATAGGTCAAACGCATGTGCTGTTACGGCCTGATACCCCAACGGTTCAAAACGTTTGATATCTCGCGCGAGTGTGGCAGGGTCACAGGAAACATAGACAATTCTTTTCGGCTGCATCTGTGCAATCGCCTCAATGGTTTGTTCTTCCAACCCCTTTCTGGGCGGGTCAACGGTCAACACATCCGGACATTCTCCGCGCTCGGCGAACATCGCCGCTGCTTGTGTCGCATCTGCACAGAGAAAAGAAACATTATGCACGCCATTCCGCTGAGCATTTTCCTTGGCATTTTGCACCGCTTCTGGTACAATTTCGACACCAATCACCTGTTTTGCATGTGCCGCCAATGCCAAAGTAATGGTACCTGCACCACAGTATAGGTCAATCACCGTTTCATCACCGTGCAAGTCAGCCAGTTTAAGTGCATATTCATACAATTTTTCGGTCTGCGCATGATTGACTTGATAAAAGGCGTGGGGCGATAGCTGGAATACATTTCCGCACAGACTATCCTGCAATACCGGCTCCCCCCACAAGGTTATCGTATGGTTTCCCAATATCACATTATCATCCCGCTTATTGACATTGAGCACGATTCCCACTAAAGACGGCTCAGCCTGTGTTAGTCTGGCGATGAGGTCATCTTGTGCGGGTATCTTGCCGCGTGTGGCAATCAAGCATAAATGCGTTTCGCCACTCACAGCACCAGTACGCACATAGATATGCCGAATCAGCCCTTTACCTGTTTTCTCATCATACGCCGTGACCCCATGTGCATCCATCCAAACACAAACTTGTGCCGCCAGCCGGTCTGCGCGCTCGGACTGAATTGCACAACAATCGGTTTTTACAATATCATGGCTATGCGGGCGGTAAAATCCGGTGTAAGTACCGTGTGCATCCTGTCCAACTGGATACTGCGCCTTATTGCGATAATGTGTAATCTGTTCTGCACCGGTAATGCCATCCAAAACGCCGGATACACCGCCCAAATGAGACAAGGCATCTTCTACTTTTTTATATTTGGCGCGCAATTCGGCTTCATAGGAAATATGCTGATAGCAGCATCCGCCGCACTTGCCCGACACTGGGCAAAGCGGCTCTATTCGGTCACGGGAAGGAATGATAATGCGTTCCATCCTGCCGAATGCCATGCGTTTATTGACCTTCAAAATGCGGATATCGCACTGGTCGCCAACCGCAGTATTGGGCACAAACACAGCCATTCCCTCTACCCGTGCCACACCGCTGCCATCGGTTGTATAATCTACAATTTCTGTACGATAAATCTTGTTCTTCTGTAATGCCATATCCACCCTCGATTCCAATATTTTTTTTATTATATCATACCCTTCTGGGAAAGTTAAGACCGATTGCAGCCCGATTGCTGTCGATAAGATAAAAAGAGGATGGGCACACATCTTGTGTTATCCATCCTCTTTTTCATGCGCTATGCCGCGCAAATACATCATACTTTGGGCAGTAATTCCTGTTCCATGGCCACATCAACCGTCATGCCGGAAAATCCGACCGCCGCAAATGCGTCAATGAACCGCGTTGCGGTTGCGACCAGCAGAGAAATATTGTCTGCTACAAAAGAAATCACTTTTTCCAGTTCCAAACTGCCATCGACCAGCGTGTTATGCTTGAGATAAATCTGACCTGCCGGTGCAAAGAATCCAAACTGTCCGAGCGCCGAAAAGTCATTGCAGTATCGGCACGCTTTCTGCGTCTGTACTGCGTTCTGTTCGGGCACATTCTGGAACAGTGTGATAAAAAATTGCAGCAAGCCGCTCTGCTCATCGGGCAGCGCAATCGGAATAAAGCACGCTTCTATCGTCGCTTCTTTTGCCACTTTGCCCAGCCGTTGGGACTCTGCCCGCAACATAAACGGCGTGTTCTCGCCCGCTTCGATGAGCTGCGAACGAAAACCGTTCTGTCCGAGCACATCACTCATACAACCTAAAATCTGTTTCTGCTTATTTACGTCCATCGGTTATCCTTTCTTAATGCCAATATCGGTGCGGAAGTGTGCGCCCTCAAAATGGATTTTGTTTACATCCGCATAGGCTTTTGCAATCGCCTGTTCGAGCGTGGGCGCAGTTGCCGTCACGCCTAAAACACGACCACCGCTTGTCACAATCTCATCACCCTGTTTTTGTGTTCCAGCATGGAATACAAACGAATCGGTCACATCGTCCAGGCCGGTGATGACTTTGCCCTTTTCATACGCCTTGGGATAGCCGCCCGATGCCATGACCACACAGCAAGCCGCATCCGACTTCCAGCGAATGTCCATTTGCTCCAGTCGTTCTTCCAAAACTGCATCAAAAATATCCAGTAAATCGGTGTCCAGCCGCGACAAAACCGCCTGTGTTTCCGGGTCACCAAAACGCGCATTGTATTCAATGACCTTGGGGCCTTTGGGTGTGAGCATCAAACCAAAATACAACACCCCTTTGAACGGGCGGCCTTCTGCCGCCATCGCATCGACAGTCGGCTGGAAAATGGTTTCCATGCACTGTGCGGCAATCTCATCTGTGTAAAAACGAGACGGTGAGAACGCACCCATACCGCCCGTATTGGGGCCTTTATCGTCGTTGTATGCGCGCTTATGGTCTTGCGCCGACGGCATTGTTTTGAGGTGCTTGCCATCCACAAACGCCAGCACCGAAACTTCCGGCCCGGTCAAATATTCCTCGATGACCACACGCGCTCCCGCGCCGCCAAAGGCACCGCCGTCAATGGCATCTTTGACCGCCGCAATCGCTTCGTCCTCGGTCATGGCAACCGTGACACCCTTGCCCAGTGCCAAGCCGTCGGCCTTAACGACAATCGGGGCACCCTGCTGCCGAATGTAGTCGATTGCCGCAGCCGAGTCCTCAAACACCGCATACTGTGCGGTCGGGATGTTATATTTTTTCATCAAGTCCTTTGCAAACGACTTGGAACCTTCAATCACCGCCGCATTCTTGCGCGGGCCAAAAGCGCGAATCCCTGCCGCTTCCAGCGCGTCTACCATGCCGAGCGCCAGCGGGTCATCGGGTGCTACCATGACCAAATCCGGTTTGTGTTCCTTGGCGAACGCAACCACGCCGTCAATATCGGTTGCCTTGATGTTCACACACTCTGCAACCGATGCAATGCCGCCATTTCCGGGCGCACACCAGATTTTATCCACCTTGGGACTTTTGGCAAGCGTTACACAAATCGCATGTTCGCGGCCACCGCCGCCGATTACCAAAACTTTCACAAATGTTCCTCCTTTTTACGGGCGAGCACACCCACAACCAAACAAACAACCACTGCCACAGCAAATACACACTGTACCAACAGGCCAACCTGCGCCGGAAGCGTAAAAATACGCGTGAGCTGCAAAATTTGCAATATGGCGAACACCGCCACAGCTATGGTGCTGACCTGTCCAGCCGTAATGAACCACCGATTATCCGGTGCAATGGCTGGCGCTCCATTTGCAACGCCAATATAACCCAACAGACGCGCAATCCACGCAAATGAACCTGTAAAATGGGACAAAACCAGCAGAATCAGACCCAAAACGCAGCTTCTTCCACCTGTTTTTTGACTCATATGTAAATAAAATTCTCCTTTATAACAACAGAGCGGGACATGTCCCGCTCTGCATTGTCCTGCCGCTGCTTAATGATGGAACAGGCGCACGCCAGTAAAGGCCATCACAATACCGTACTTGTTTGCGGTGTCAATCACATGGTCATCTCGAATCGAGCCACCCGGCTGCACAATATACTGTACACCCGATTTGCGCGCACGCTCTACATTATCGCCGAATGGAAAGAACGCATCCGAACCGACCGTTACCCCGCTCTGCGTGGCAATCCATGCTTTCTTTTCCTCAGCAGTCAGCACTTCAGGTTTGACCTTGAAGGTATTTTGCCAAACGCCATCGGCTAAAATATCCTCATATTCATCCGACAGATAAATGTCAATCGCGTTATCGCGGTCGGGACGGCGAATCCCATCGACAAACTGCAAGCCCAATGCCTTGGGATGCTGACGCAGATACCAGTTGTCCGCCTTCTGCCCTGCCAGACGGGTGCAGTGAATACGGCTTTGCTGACCGGCACCCACGCCAATGGTCTGCCCATTCTTGACATAACAAACCGAATTTGACTGGGTGTATTTCAGCGTGATAAGTGCAACAATCATGTCGCGCTTGGCTTCATCGGTCAATACCTTGTTCTCGGTCACAAGGTTGTTGAGCAGACTTTCATCAATTTTAAGGTCATTATGTCCCTGCTCAAAGGTAATACCGAAAATATCACGCCGTTCAATGGGCTTGGGTTCATAGTTCGGGTCAATCTCAACCACATTATAGCCGCCCTTGCGCTTGGTTTTGAGAATGGACAGTGCTTCCTCGGTATAGCCCGGTGCAATAATGCCGTCCGACACCTCGACCGCCAGCAGTCTTGCGACATCAGCATCACACACGTCAGACAGTGCAACCCAGTCACCATATGAGCACAGACGGTCTGCGCCGCGTGCACGCGCATAAGCGCACGCAATCGGGGAAAGTCCGTCTGGAACAAAATAGATTGCCTTTTCAGTATCCGAGAGCGGATAGCCCAGCGCCGCGCCAGCCGGTGAAACATGCTTAAACGATGCCGCTGCCGGATAGCCGGTTGCCTGCTTGAGTTCGCGCACCAACTGCCATGAATTAAAGGCATCCAAAAAATTGATGTAACCCGGACGGCCATTGCGCACGACAATCGGCAATTCACCCTGTTCCATGAAAATACGCGAAGGCTTTTGATTGGGATTGCAGCCGTATTTCAGTTCCAATTCGTTCATTGGTTTGCCCCTCTCCTTTACTTCTGGTGCTTATTCTTAATCACGGTCTTGGTTTCACCCGTTCTCATGTCAATATAGCGCACAAAGAGCGCAATTTTATTGCCTATATTGAGCGCATCCCAAAGGGTATCCGCATAGGTTTCAATCGGCACATCTTCCACAAAAACGCACTTTGGCTCGCCACGGAAGAACGGCAGCGGGTCGCCGTCGCACATATAGGTGTGAATAAAATGACCGCGTCCCTTGACCGGCTTATCGTACTCAAAGAAAAAGCGCTTGCAGGCATCCGGGTCACTGTGAAAATGCTTGAGGATGGACAAAGCGTATGAGCCGTCCTCATTCATGATAGCCGAAATGCGCGAGGTAAAGTTCGGCGCATCGGGTTCAAACCGGCGGGTGCGCAGGGCATCAATATAGCTCATGCCGTCGGCCAGTGCATCGCGAATGGTGTCGGTCTGGTCGCCATTGGTTACAATGGTTTTGCCGCCATAAACCCGAACCGGATGATAAATAATAAGCGACGGGTCGGAACACTTGGCGGGGTCAAATGCTTCGGTGCGGATACCGTCTTCGGTTTCCACAAACACACGGTTGCGGCTGTTTTCGCTGCGCCCCATGATAAAGTAAACCATCACAGAGGTATTGCCATCTGGCGTGCATCCCATCATCAAGCCGCGTCCGGGGTAGGCATTGCCTTGCAGCTCGTCAGTCATGCGGAACACATTGGAAAAGTCAGAAACGAACATGGTATTTTCAGTCATTTGAAACGCTCCTTTCGGTTTCACATTCATCGGCAATCTGAACGCGGCCGTCGCACACCTGCAAGCGTCCCTGGCAGAACAAGGCGACTGCCTGCGGCAGCAAAATGTGCTCGGCCTGCGCCATTACACGTTTTTGCAGGGTTTCCGGGGTGTCATCGGGCGCGACCTCCACGGCTTTTTGTAGGATGATGGCACCGCCGTCCACCACCTCAGATACAAAATGCACCGTAGCGCCGGTCACTTTGACCCCTTTTTGCAGGGCAGCTTCGTGCACGCGCAGTCCATAAAAACCTTCCCCGCAAAAAGAAGGAATCAGAGAGGGATGTACATTCAAAATCTTGTTCTCCCACTTGCGGCAGAACGAATCGGGCAGCACGGTCATAAAGCCAGCCAACACGATTAAACCGATATCTCGTTCACGAAGCTGCGCATCAAGCGCGGCCCCATACTGTTCGGCATCGGCAAAATCGCGGCGGCGCAATACGCTGGTGTCAATGCCGGCAGACTGCGCACGGGTCAGTGCATACGCATCCAGATTGGACGACAGCACAAAGTCTAGCACACCGCCCGCCAGTGCATCACGCGCCGCAGCATCAATCAGTGCCTGTAAATTGGTGCCGCCGCCCGACACCAAAACGGCTATCTTGGTCATATCAGTCTCCCCTTTGCCGTCAGCCCAGTACAACGCCCTTTTCACCGGCGCAGCAGGTACCAATCACATAACCGGTTTCACCGGCGGCAGTAATAGCAGCCAATGCCTTGTCTGCATCTTCCTTTGCCACAGCCATGACCAGACCAACACCCATATTAAAGGTGTTATACATATCGCGGGTAGGAATATCGCCAGTCTTTTGAATCAAGTCAAAGATGGGCGGAACCGGTGCAGCAGCCTGTTCGATGGATGCGCAAATGTTCTGCGGCAGCATACGCGGGATGTTTTCATAAAAACCGCCGCCCGTAATATGGCTAATACCCTTGACCTTCACGCCATCTGCCAACAACTGGTTGACCGTCTTGACATAAATCTTGGTCGGTGTGAGCAATGCTTCGCCAATGGTCATGCCCAATTCATCACTGTAACGACCCACCGATTTTTCATTGATACCCAGCGTTTTGCGCACCAGCGAATAACCGTTGGAGTGCACACCGGAGGAAGCAACGCCAATCAGCACATCTCCGGCCTGAATGTGGCTGCCATCAATCATCTTGGGCTTGTCCACCATGCCGACCGAAAAACCGGCTACATCATATTCATCTTCGGGATAGAAACCGGGCATTTCAGCGGTTTCACCGCCAATCAATGCACAACCCGCCTGACGGCAGCCTTCTGCGATACCAATGACGATATTGGCAACACGCGCGGGCACATTCTTTCCAACTGCAATATAATCTAGGAAAAACAGCGGTTTCGCACCGCAGCAGGCAATATCATTGACGCACATTGCAACGCAGTCGATACCAATGGTATCATGCTTATCCATCAAGAATGCCAATTTGAGCTTTGTACCGACACCATCGGTTCCCGAAACCAGTACCGGCTCCTCCATGCCCTTAAAATCGGGGGCAAACAGGCCGCCGAAACCGCCCAATGTGCCAATCACGCCCTTGGTGAATGTGCTTTCTACATGGGGCTTCATCAGTTTTACCGCTTCATAGCCAGCAACGACATCGACACCAGCCGCTTTATAGCTTTCCGAACGACTTTCCATCATAATCAATCGTAACTCCCTTCCAAATCACACGGGCACACAATATTTCGTACATCCATTACTGGATTTCCATTTCAAACATATTTTTCTCTACCCGTTCGGGCACCGGCATGGGATACACACCAGTAAAGCAGGCATCGCAGAATGTGCAGGTTGCACCCAGCGCAATCTTATTGGCGGCTTCGACCGACAAAAAGCCCAGCGAATCTACTCCAATAATCTCCCGCATCTCCTCAACCGTGCGGTTATGAGCCAAAAGCTGTTCACTGTCCGGGATATCGGTGCCAAAGAAACAGGGATGACGGAACGGCGGCGCGGAAATGCGCATATGCACTTCTTTTGCGCCCGCATCGCGGATAAGTTTAACCAGACGGGCAACCGTTGTGCCACGCACAATGGAGTCATCGACCATGACCACACGCTTGCCCTCAACTGCACGGCGCAGAGCGTTGAGTTTCAGGCGTACCGAGCGTTCACGCTTATCTTGTCCGGGCTGAATGAAGGTGCGGCCGATATAACGGTTTTTAATGAGTCCAACACCATACGGAATACCAGAATACTTAGCATAACCGATGGCAGCCGGAATGCCCGAATCGGGCACACCAATGACCACATCGGCTTCCACCGGATGTTCTTCACACAGGTATCGCCCGGCTTCCTGACGGGCTTCTTCGACCGAAGCGCCATCAATGACCGAGTCTGGACGCGCAAAATAGATGTATTCAAACACACAGGCGGCTGTTTTTTCGTGAATACCACAGTGCATCGAACGCACTTCACCTTCACAAACCACAATCACTTCGCCCGGCTCAACATCGCGCACAAATTCTGCACCCAGCGCGTCGAGCGCACATGATTCGGACGCGAACACAACCGCGCCGTCCTCACGTTTTCCCATGCACAGCGGACGCATTCCGCGCGGGTCACGCGCAGCAATCAGCTTGCGGGGCGACATGACAACGATAGAATACGCGCCAATCAGTTCTTTCATGGCTTCGACTACGGCCGCTTCAATCGAAGGGGTAATCAGTCGCTTGCGCACGATGGTGTAAACCAGTGCTTCGGTGTCCGAAGTGGAGCGGAAAATACCACCAGCCATTTCCATTTTGCGGCGCAAATCGGACGCATTGACCAGATTGCCATTGTGTGCAACCGCAAGATTGCCTTTGACATGGGTAATGGCAAGCGGCTGTGCATTTTCGCGGGAGGGCTGACCGGTGGTGGAGTAGCGCACATGACCGATTGCCATATTGCCCGGCAAAGCATCCAGTGTTTTCTGACTGAACACATCATTGACCAGACCGACATCCTTGTGGCAGCGAATCACGCCTTTATTACATACCGCAATGCCACAGGCTTCCTGACCGCGGTGCTGAAGGGCAAACAGTGCGGTGTAGGCTTCATGTGCCGGGCTGACCGGAGCGCCTTCGGGCACATAGATGCCGAAAACGCCACATTCTTCGTGAACCGCGTCGCCGTCAAACGGTGTGCGCGGCAGCTTTTTCATTTTATATTTCATGCTTTTATGGAACCTTTCAAACAAAGTTTCAGCGTGGAAAGAAAGGGAGCGTTTCAGCGGCCACCGACCGCCGAAACGCATCCAAATTGGAATCCTGTTTACTCTGCTGCTTATTCGCCCATGACACGGCGCATGATTTCCTGATACGCTTCCTCAACGCCGCCCATATCGCGACGGAAACGGTCTTTGTCTAGCTTTTCCTTGGTGGTCTTGTCCCACAGGCGGCAGGTATCAGGGGAAATCTCATCGGCCAGAATAATCTGTCCATCGGGTGTCTTGCCAAACTCCAGCTTGAAGTCAACCAGAATGACATTCAGATGGTCAAAGTATTCCTTCATAACCTCATTGACCTTGAACGCCATCGCCTTAATGGTGTCAATCTCCTGCTGGGTGGCGAGCTTGAGCGCGAGCGCATGAGAATCGTTAATCAGCGGGTCGCCCAAATCATCATTTTTATAGGAAAACTCAATGGTCGGTGCATCGAACACAATGCCTTCTTCTACGCCGTAGCGCTTGGCAAACGAACCGGCCGAGATATTGCGGATGATAACTTCCAGCGGTACAATGGAAACCTTTTTGACCACGGTTTCACGCTCGGAAAGCTGCTCTACAAAGTGCGTGGGCACGCCCTGCTTTTCCAGCAGTTGGAACATGTGGTTGGACATGACATTGTTAATCACGCCCTTGCCCGAAATCTGGCCTTTTTTCTGTCCATTGAATGCGGTTGCATCGTCCTTGTAGTCTACAATATACAAATTCGGGTCATCGGTTGCAAATACTTTCTTAGCCTTTCCTTCGTACAGCTGTTCCTTCTTCTGCATGATTTCGATTCTCCTTTATCGCGTATGAAAAAATAAATAATAACAAAACAAAAGGGATTTACGCAAACTGTGCGCGTACTTTTGCGTCCTTGGCCTCAACCTCGGCCGCCATATCTGCCTTAAACTGGGTCAGCTTGTCCGCCAGTGCATCGTCAGCCACCGCCAGCATCTGCACCGCTAAAATTGCGGCATTGTCTGCACCGTCCACGGCAACACAAGCCACCGGAATGCCCTTGGGCATCTGCACCATAGACAGCAGACTGTCCAGCCCGCCCATCATCGAAGTCTTAATCGGCACACCGATAACTGGCAGCGTGGTGTATGCGGCAATCACGCCGCCCAAATGTGCGGCCTTGCCTGCGGCTGCAATGATAACGCCGAATCCATCTTCACGCGCATGTTTTGCTAACTGTTCAGCGGCGGCCGGGGTGCGGTGTGCCGACACGACGCGCACTTCATACGGTACGCCAAATGTATCTAAGCGCTTTATGCAGCCCTCCATGACCGACAAATCGCTGTCGGAACCCATCACGATGCAAACCTTTTTCATGTATTTCCTCCTGGCTCCAAAAAATCTTTTTTGCCTAAAAAATAAAATGCAGGCACCGCCTTTTGCTGCGACCTGCATTTTTGTCAAAAGTATGCAATTATGCCCGAAACATTTGCGCATGAACGCGCAAACACGCCTTTTTGATACGCGAAGATACAGCCGCGGCAACGACTGGATTGTATACACAACATTTGCTCCATGCTGTCACAACCTTTCTCCGAACGGTTCGGGCAGATGTGAGGAAGTTGAAACCTTCCTCATCTGCTTCTATTGTACATGCCCGTTTACCGTTTTGCAAGCAAACCGGTAAAAATCGTGTAAATCCACAAAAAACCGCAATCGGTCATGCGCTGGCTTGGTGCTTATCGACCCAAGGATTTTTGCTCGGCGGCGCGAATCAGCGCCGCTGCACCGCGGCTGTTTTCCAATTCCCGCTCGCGCAGCAGACTGGCTGTGGAGCGTACTTCCTCGTCCAGCTTACCCGAAACACATTCATCAATCAGCGGGCGCAGCTTATCCGCTGTCACCTCGCCCAACGGGATACAGGTGCGCGAGCCGATATATTTCAAAAAGCCATCGACCTTTATATCATAGCTCATGCCGATAACCGGCACGCCGCGCCCTGCCGAAAACATCAGCGAATGTAACCGAATCCCAATGACCGTTTTCATGCGTGACAAAATACCGATTGTCTCTTCAATGGGTAAGCGACGCTCTATCACATAGTAAGGACAATGCAGCTTGTCGGCAATCATCCGTGCGGGGGTCAAATCGCTGGGGAACTCGATGGGCACAAACACCGGAATCAAGCCGTGTTTTTGGTACGCATATTCGGCCGCGCGCACGATTTCACCAGAAACCGCCTCAAGACCGTGCCAGTTACGCAAACCAAAACCCAAATACCGCCCACCAATCGGAATCCCAAGTTCTTCCATCACTTGGTCCATCTGCGCATCACTTGCTGGGTGCAGAATAATCGTGGGGTCTGCCGCCAGTTTAATCGTCGGTTCCACGATACCCATGCGCGTCAGTTCGCCGCGTGACAGGTCATCGCGCAGGGTAATCAAATCGACCGAACGGTTGATGGTGCGGGTTGTATGTCTGCGGTTGCCCTCCCGGCGAATGGGGCCAATGCCACAACCGTACATCATGACTTTACAGCCCAACCGCTTGGCGGCATCAAGCGTAAACAGATAATATTTCAGTGAGCGGGTCGAGGTGACATCCTGCATCAGACTGCCGCCGCCATTGATATACAGCACAGAATGACGGAACCGCCACAACACAGCAAAAATATTAAACGTATACACCGCCCCTGTACGGTAGAGCAGCTTTGTTTCATCCGGTCTGCGCGACATGACCGTTATGGGACGGTCGGGGTCAAAGGCGCGCATTTCCTGCACAATACCGCTCAAAATCGCGTCATCTCCGGCATTGCCCTTGCCGTATGCGCCGCAAATCACAATACCATCCCGCTTGGTCTTGGGCTTGTGATACAGGCGCAGCAATTTTTCATAGTTGGCTTCCTGTGTGCGGCACATGGTATCCAGCGAATAATCGCGTGTTGCTTTTTGATACAATCTCTCGGCAAACAATTTGCGGTGTTCGGGGTCTTTTCCGAACTTAATAAGCTGCTGGGTCAGGGTCTGATAATCGCGCGGCTGAAAAATATAGCCATTTTCACCCGAATCAATCAGTTCACTCATACCGCCCACATCTGAGCAGATGGTGGCACAGTGTTCGAGCACCCCTTCCAAAATCGAATACGGGAAGGTTTCCGATACCGAAGTCAACAGGTTGATATCCATAGAGGCAAAAAATTCATTAACCGGCGACACCCATCCGCAAAAAATGACCCGCTCGGCCACGCCCAAATCACGCGCCAGTTCGCGCAGCATTTTTTCATCCTCGCCATCGCCCGCGATAAACAGGCGCATTTGCGGCACTTCCTTGACCGCTCCGGCAAAGCCACGAATACAGGTAGCGATATCCTTCACCGCGGTCAGTCGGGCGGCAATGCCGCACAGTACATCATCGGGCGCTATTTCCACGCCCCAATGCTCCTTACAATAAGCGGCACGGTCAACGCCCTGCAAGGGGCTTCCAAAGTCCATTCCATTATAAATGGTGAAAATCTTTTCCGGATTAAAACCGCGTGAAATCAATGTGCGCGCCATGCGGTCAGCAACCGCTTGATGGAAGTCCAGAAAGCGCAGTGCAATCGTGTTGGCCAATCCGTTTGTCCACTGTTTGAGCGGGTTGCCCAGATAATCATACCGATAATCCGAATGTACGGTCGTCAACACCGGGATATGACTTTTCTTGCCGCGCAGCATCGCCCCCACTAGGTTGGCCTTGCCGCCGTGACAGTGAATCACATCGGGATGAAATTCTTCGATAATCTTGCGCACCTCATTGCGGCAATAAACTGGGTTAAAGCTGGCAATCACGCGGACATTGATGCCATTTTTTTCGGCCTCACGCGGGAACGGGCCATCGCGGAATGAAATCAGCATCACTTCATTGCGTTCGCGCAATGCCTGAATCAGCGTCATGATATGGGTCTTGGCACCGCCCACGTCGCCGCCGCCCATCATTTGTAAGATTCTCATGCAGTTCCTCCATGAATGATTTCTTTTTATCCGTATACTATTATACACAAATCCTGTACGATTGCAATTTCTGTCGCAAGGTGTTATACTAAAAAACAACCAAATCGGAAGGAATTATTCCCATGTCTGAAAAAAATACCATGACGCGCAACGCCATGCTGTTTTTGCCCGCCAAACTTGCAGAAGGCGTGCTGCTGATGGCGATGTCCTCGCTCTATTCGCATATTCTGACCAAATCGGCGGTCGGTCTGTTCAACGCGACCAATATGATGGTCAACTTTACCTTTCTGCTGATTGCGGCATGGATGTCCAATTCCAATACCCGTTATGTCGCAGAAGAATACAAAAAAGACCGGGCTGCGCGCCTGTTTTCCACCATTGCCCCCATCTATCTGCTGTTATGTGCTGTGACCGGGGTTGTGTGCGTCGGGCTGTATCTCACGACCCGCGAAAGCTACTATCTATTGGGCGCGGTCATGTTCTGTACCTACTCGGCCTTTACCATATTAAATAACACGATGGTACAGCTTTCCATCATCCGCCCTGCCATTTTGCTCAGTTTGACTTCGGCTTCCCTCAAACTGATTCTTGCGATTGCGTTTGTTGGCGGAAAGTCGGGGTTCGACTCCCCTACTCCTGCGCTGCTCGCTAACATTTTGGCTGATGGTATCGGTGCAATCGGCGCAATTTTTTCACTCGGTATGCCACAAGTCGTGCGCCTGCGCCGTTTTTCACAGCAAATGCTCAAAAAGCTGCTGGCATTTGGCGTGCCGCTCATGGGCGTGGCGCTGTGTACCGCACTTTTGAACCTTATCGACCGTTTTCTGGTTTTGGGCATCTATGGCGACGAGGTTTTCGCGGTCTACTCCAGCAATGTTTCCATTCCTTCTTCGATTTTTAATATGCTGTCGGTCGGTGTACTGCGCGGTGTATATCCCGCCGTATTACGCGCTTGGCGCGAATCGGGCCGTACACAGGCACGCGGGCTTCTAAATGCCGGAGTACGGCTTTATATGTTGGTTGCCTTCCCTGCGGCCTTTGGTCTGACTGCGGTTGCGCTGCCCTTTACCCGCATCTTTTTTGCCGCAGGCTATGACGCTGGTGCCCCGGCTATCGGCCTGATGTCTTTCACGATGGTCTTTATGGGACTGACCGAATATGCCAATAAGGGCTTTGAGTTAGAGCAGAACACCCGCCCGGTCATTCTCAACAGCGCACTTGCCACGCTCATTAAAATCATCTCCAGTGTCGTTCTCATTCGCGCCATCGGATTTCTGGGCGGTGCGGTCGGTTCGGTTATCGCGCTGGCCTGCTACTTCCTCATTACCTCGGTGCGCGTGCGCCGTTACTTCATGTGGCATGTGTCTATGCGCTGCTTCCTGTCCATCTTGATTTCTGCCGCATTGTGCGGTGCAGTCGCGTATGGCTGTACACTCTTACCGGTCAGCAATCTGCTTCGCCTAATACTGGCTATCCCCGCTGGCGGTCTGACTTACCTTATCTGTATTGTCCTCTCCGGCGAAGCCAAAGAGGAAGTATCCTTTTTTATCAATAAACTGCGCCGTTCTTAATTTATAGCTTGAAAAGACTGCTGTGAAATGATATGATAGGTATTAACCTAATTTGACAAATTTCGAGTTTTGAACGACTCAACACTATTTCCGGGGGTAATGATTGATGCAGTTATTGGAAAAGGCCATTTTGGAACGCGGCCGCGTCAAAGACGGTGATGTACTCAAAGTTGATGCGTTTCTTAATCACCAGATGGATGTTACACTCATCAATGCGCTGGGCAAGGAGTTCTTCCGCCGCTTTGGGGACAAGGGCGTCACCAAGATTCTAACCATTGAAGCATCCGGCATCGGAATCGCCTGCATCACGGCGCAGCATTTTGGCGTACCGGTCGTATTCGCCAAGAAAACGCAATCGCGCAACATTGACGGCGAAGTATTGACCTCTCAGGTTACTTCTTTTACCCACCAGCGCAATTATGATATCATCGTATCGGCGCGTTTCCTCGACCCCTCTGACCGCGTGCTGCTCATTGACGACTTTCTTGCCAAAGGCAGCGCCATGCTCGGTCTGATTTCTCTGGTACAGCAGTCGGGCGCACAAATCGTCGGCGCCGGTATCTGCATTGAAAAGGGCTTCGATGTGGGCGGAAAGGCCATCCGCGACCTTGGCATTGAAGTGCAGTCACTCGCCGTTATCAAAGAAATGCGCGATGGGCGCATTGTCTTTGACAAGGATACCTTTGAAGCTTGACTTTCACGGTCGATTCAAGGGGGCTTCTGTGAGAAGCCCCCTTTTGTATGTCTTTTTTTGCCCGTGGACTTGATAACAGGCACATTTGTCTATATAATAAGAAAAGAAAAATCATAAAATTCAAATAGAGAGGCGTAAACACTATGGAGTTTATCAGCACCCCAAAACAATATGTGGATGCGGTTGAAGACGCTGCTGCATCCATCGGAAAATCTGTATCCTTTCGCGGCACCGTTCACCGTGTTCGTGATATGTCCGATTTTGCATTTGTTGTCGTCCGCGTCAACCGCGGCCTGATTCAGTGCATGTTCAGCGGTGAAATTGACGGCATGACCAAGGCCGATATCAAAGACGGCATGGTAGTCGAGGTTTCCGGCGATGTGCGCGAAGAACCCCGTGCGGAACACGGTTTTGAAGTCGTTCTGACCGCTATCCGAATCATGGCGCGTCCAGCAGAGCAAATTCCGGTACCGCTGGGCAAAAAATATCTGGGCATGACACTGGATGCCGAACTTCCGCTGCGTCCTATCACCCTGCGTCATCCGCGTAAGCAAGCGATTTTCCGTATTCAGGGTGCGATTGCAGACGGCTTTGCAGAATATATGCTCAGCCAGGGCTTTACCCACATCCATACCCCCAAAATCGTATCTGCCGGCGCAGAGGGCGGTGCAAACATCTTCAAGCTGGACTACTTCGGTCAGCAGGCTTACCTCGCACAGTCGCCGCAGTTCTATAAGCAGTACACCGCCGGTATCTTTGGCCGCGTGTTTGAAATCGGCAACGTATACCGCGCCGAGCGCCACAACACTTCCCGTCATTTGAATGAATATATTGGCCTGGATTTTGAAATGGCTTATATTGATTCGATGTATGATGTCATGGAAATGGAAACCGGTATGCTCAAGTATGTGATTTCCTATGTGGAGCAGCACTGCAAGGAAGAACTGGACATGCTGGGCACCAAGCTGCCGGTCATCGACAAGATTCCGACCGTGACCTTCACCGAGGCCAAGGAAATCATGCAGGAAAAGTTCGGTCATAAGTCTAAGAACCGCTATGACCTCAACCCCGACGAAGAAGTGATGCTGTGCCAGTGGGCGCAGGAGACGCACGGTTCTGAGTTTGTCTTTGTCACCCACTTCCCGTCTGCAAAGCGTCCGTTCTATGCGATGGACGACCGCGAGAACCCCAAGTTTGCCCTGTCGTTTGACCTGCTGTTCCGCGGTCTGGAAATCACCACCGGCGGTCAGCGTGTACACGACTACAACGAACAGGTCAAGAAGCTGGAAGACCGCAAAATGGACGTATCCCTGTTTGAGTCCTTCCTGATGATGCACAAGTATGGTATGCCGCCGCACGGTGGCCTTGGCATCGGTCTGGAGCGCCTGACCATGCAGCTTTTGGGTCTGAAGAATATCCGTGAATCCTCCATGTTCCCACGCGATATGACCCGTTTGGTTCCGTAAAATCTTTGTTCCCTTGTCAAAAGCCGCCGGAAAACCGGCGGCTTTTGTGTTTTTCCATCTTATCTCTGTGCTTTGCCCTCAACGACAGCGCTTTGCATGATTTTTTGACGTTTTTATCCATATCTTATGCAAATAAAATTGCAAAATGCGCAAAAAACGTATATACTATAAGGCATAGTATTACAGATGTGCGCACAAACCGCACAATAGAGAAACAGGGAGTTTAATCATGGCGAATAAGAAAAAGAAGAGCAAAAAAGTCAATGACAGAAAACTTCAAATGGAAGAAAACAAGCGACTCTGGCGAGAGCTGTTTGAGCTGGTCGGACAAATTTTTGCCCTGCACCCGTGGGAACACTTCCAGTCGGGCAACGTCTTTGCACTTGCACCGCAGGGGAATGAAGATGGTGTGTTTTTCGATGTGGAGCACGACCGACTGCCCAATACGCGCAGCTTGACCATCTACCCGTCGCGCAAAGATTATGTATACTTTTTAAACGCTGCTCAGGGCACCAGCCGCGAACAGGCACGGCAGCAAATCGAGCAGGCGCGCTGCACTTTGTTTTTGGGTGCGCGTGAACAACTGCCCGAACAGATGCTTTCCTGTATCAAAAAAGTCGGCGTGACCTTCGGTGCTGGACTGTGGCCGTGGATTGAATATAAGCCGCATGGCTGTGCGCCTGTCCTGCCCGATGAAACTGCGCTCAGATGGATATTGGATATGTTGGGGCATTTCCGTATGCAGCTTCATGCCATTGTAGAGAACAAACAGCGTGTAGACTTTGCGCATGGCGAAATGCTCTTGCGCGCGTATAACCCGTCTCACAAGGTCTGGATGAACATGACCGCCCCGTTTGTACTGCCACCGGTACAGCCCCCTATGCCACTGTGTACCGACGCCAACCAATTAGCAGTGCTTGCAAGTTGTCCGCGTTCTGAACAGGTCGAACGGATTGAATTTGACTTCGGTTGGCTGTCTGAACCGGTATGCGACGCGGCAGGAGAAGTCCCCTATTACCCGATTGTTTTGGTATTCACCGACCGCATTTCCCATCAAACACTTGCCCGCGTGCGCTGTCATCCCGACGCTTTCCGCGCGCAAGTATTCTCGGTCTGGTGTGACTTACTGGAACAGTATGGCCGTCCGGAAACGCTGTATGTTTCAAGAGATGAGAACATGGAACTGTTTTTGGACTTTGCCAACCAAACCCGCATCGCAATCAAGCAGGTCAAGCGCCTGCCAGCAGCAGAAAAAGTGCTGCGCGACGCACAAGCCCTTTGATAAAAAAAACGGATACCCGCGCCTTTCCCTCCAAAGGCTGCGGGTATCCGTTTTTTCCTTTTCTCTGACTTCTTTTTCTCTTACTTCTTCATCTCATACCAACGAATTTCATTTGCGCCCAAGTCGAGCGGGAATGAAGTACCGTCACCAGTATAAACGGTCGTCGATTGCGGCTCATAGGTGTTGTTAACCACGCAATATTTGCCATTCTTGACATAGGCATGAACTTCTACGTTGAAGTTCTCGGAATACCACTTGTGCAAATTCTGTTCGTCATGGCTGCTCCACAAAATCGCGCGGTACAAAATACGGCTGTTTTCAAAGTTGTACGGCAGACCGGACAGATAAACCGCGCGCCCTGCGCCGTAGCTGTTGACCGCCATTTGCACTTCTTTTTCTCTCTGTACCAAGATTTCGGTGCCTTCCAATGCATAAATGCTCTTTTTACCCTCACCGAAATCCACATCCTTGGTGCAGTCGGCTAAAATAAAATGGTCACGGTGCTCGTCCCAGTTATATTTGTCATAGTTGAGCGTAAAGCCGGTTTCCTTTTCCACGCCCAGCAAAGTCGCGAGCTGGAGGAAATGTCCTTGATAAGCATGTCCAGACGGTTCACCCACACCGATAAAGCCGCCGCCCTCATAGACAAACTGGCGAATTGCAGCGGTAATCTGCGGGTCTTCCCAATAGTAACCGCCTGTGTGTGCGGTATCGGCATCACCGACATTGATAATGACATCAATATCCTTCAAGATGCTGGCATCTGCCTTGATATCCTCAAAGCTGATAAACCGCACGTCGAACGGTGCGCCCGACAGTGCCTCAATAATACCGGCATAGCTGTAATTCTGCTTTTGATACAGCGCATGATGCACCATATGGCAGCCCCACGCACGCATCTTACCCCAGCTATTGAGCACGGCAACCGTCTTCACACAATACGGAGTTGTACCCTTGATGTTGTCGTACAGTTCGCGGAACTCGTCGCACACCTGCTCTACATAGTCGATAAAGTCCGGGAACTGAATTGCCAACTTGAGGTATCCGCCGTAGCCAATACGGTCAATGGGGCTGCGCAGGATGGCACGGCGTGCCGTTACCCAGTTCTCCTTGGCTTCGCGTACCGGGTCACCGCCCTCATGGAACACATCCGGGAAGAAATATGGCAAGAAGCGTCCTTCGGTATAGCGCACGCCCTTAATATCCGAAATCAGGCGCAGAGTGGAGCCATTGCCCACGCTGCCCACGACGGCATCCAAGCCGATGGACTGAAATTCTTCCATAAACGGTTCGGTTCCAATCCAGTGGTCGCCCAAGAACATCATCGCTTCACAACCACATTCATGGGTAATATCGACCATTTCACGCGCCAGCTTTTCCACTTCGCGGCGCTGGAACGCCTGAAAATCACGAAATTCCTTGCTGGGGATGCGGTACTGGTTGTTGTAATAGCCTTGGTCAATGATATATTCCGGTCGGAACGGGTAGCCCACTTCCTCTTCAAACTGCTTGAGGATATACGGAGAAACCGAAGCCGAATATCCGTACCAGTCTACATATTTTTCCCGCTTGAGTTCGTCAAACAGCAAGGTAAACTGATGGAAGAAGGTCGTATAACGAATGACGTTTACATAAGGGTGCTCTTTGATGAACTTGCGCAAACGCTCCATGGAATACGCATGGGTCTTAGGCTGGCGCACGTCAAAAGTAATCTGGTGTTCAAAGTCTTTCCAATCGTTTGTGACTGCGTTGTACATATGTACCGGGTCCCAGATGATATACGCCAAAAAGCTGACCGTATATTCGTGGAACGGCTGCGGCTGGTCTATCACAACGCTTTCGGTCTGCTCATCATAATGCCAAGCGTCGGTTGGTACAACAGTGCCAGACGAACGGTCGATAACCTCCCACCAGCGCGTGATGTCATCGCGTGTGTTGACGGCAATCAGTTCTTTGGAAATGCCCTTGAGCAGCGGGATAGACAGCGCGCCCTGTGTGGCGGTATCAAAAGCCGTCATAATGTAGCATTGCTGCACCTCGTCCGGATTGGCCTTTGCCCACACATTATCCTTGCGCGTGGTATAATAGGTGGAATAAATTTTTGCACCCGTGTCTTTCAGTTCTTCCGGAAATGCCGTGCCGTCACAATCACGAATCGCATCCGCTCCCCAGCGGTGCAGAATTTCTTTTGTCTGTGGGATGACATCCATATCGGTCGGAATGGTAACACGACCATATCGTTTGGTTTCACTCATACAAGACGCTCCTTTTTGTTAATTGCTGTATGGCTTGTTGTACACATAAAGCAGAGCCAGAATCCCAGCCAGCCCAATCATTTGTATGCCCAGTCCGCTCCACTGTCCGGTTTGCCGCTGTCCGATAATAACCAATGCGACACAGAGGATTATCAGAATAATCCCAGCGATGACCAGCAATTTTTTCTTTAAATACTCATCCATTCGGCACACCTCTTTCTTAACCCTTGAGTCCGCCCAGCGTCATGCCCTGTGTCAGCTTCTTCTGTACGCAGATATACAGAATCAATGTAGGCAGCATGACCATAACCAAGCCTGCATATAGCTGGCCATACTGTGCGGCTGCATTTTGTGCCTTCATCAGGTTCATCAAGCCAACCGGCAACGTCTTTCCACCGTTGGGGTCGGTCAGCAGGGTCATTGCAATGATGTATTCATTCCAGAAAGACAGGAAGTTAAACAGGATAACCGTGATAATGGATGGCTTGGCCATGGGCATAATAATGCGA
>LHCFR01400__coassemble_1145_pt1 | contig 20244 bp, 16 predicted proteins | sample LHCFR01400__metabat2_low_PE_032 | metagenome-assembled genome bin LHCFR01400
GCGTGTTTCGCAAATTTTGCAACATCTCCCCCTCGGACTTCAAGGCGCAAGCCCGTCCGGTTGCCTATCGAATGGCGTTTGAAAACAGCGAACAGTAAAATTATTTGGCATATTTTTTGTGCATAATGCCGATTATCCCGCCGTTCCGCTTTGGGAAAAAGCAAAATGTGCAACAAACAGCACCGAAAGCCGCAAAATCCATAGTTGCTTTGCCCATCGCCAAATGCTAATATACATTCAAACGGTTGGTTATATTGACCAAATAAAATTAAGAGCGGGAGGAAAAATTGTTTATGAAATCCAACTTCTTCACACGACTGTCGGCTGTTGCTTTGATTGCCGCTATGGGCCTTTCTTTGACAGCTTGCGGTGGTAGTACCGATTCTTCGAGCGGTACAGCGGACGATGGCAAAACCTCTGGTCAGACCCTGAAGGTTATGCTTTCCGAGGAACCGGGCGAGGGTGATGCACTCGGCACATCTCTGGAAAACTGGGCTGCTGAAACCGGCAACACCGTCGAAAAAATTATCATCTCTCACGATGATATGCGCAGCAAGTTCCCGTCTATGGCAAAGAGCCATGACCTTCCGGACTTGGTTTCCACCACATTCCTGCATCAGCTGTACCCCGATGAGTTCGTAAAAATGGACGAGGTTCTTGACCTGTCTATCTTCAACGAGCAGGCACTGGACATCGTGTGCAAATCCTACACATCTGATGATATTACCGGTGCGCTGGAACAGTTCACCACCACCTGCATGTTCTACAACAAGGACGCTTTTGAAGCAGCTGGCTTGACTGCTCCTACTGCTGAAGACCCCTGGACTTGGGAAGAGCTGTACGAGAATGCTGCTCTGCTGCAAGAAAAGGCTGGTGTAAAATACGGCTTTGCAGCTGACGTTTCCCGTGCTCGTTACGACATCCTGATGTATGCAAACGGCGGTTCTCTGGTTGAAAAGGACGGCGACAGCTTCACCGTAACCGTAAACAGCCCGGAAAACGTTTCTACTCTGGAAAGATTCGTTAAGGCAAACGCTGACGGTGTCATGCCCAAGGCTATCTGGGCAGGCGGCACGACCGATAACCCGGTTGAATACTTCAAGAATGGCGACGCTGCTATCCTGCTTTCCGGTTCTTGGAACTACAACACCTTTGTAAACGATATCTCCAAGTTTGAGTTCGGCGTTATGGTATCCCCGAAGGGCACCGTATCCCAGTCCTCTATTCTGGGCGGCGCTGCTCTGGCAATTCCTGCAAATGCAAAGAATACCGAACTGGCGAAGGACTTTATCAAGTGGCTGTACGAAGACCAGGACAACTATAAGGATTACCTGCAGCTCCATAAGGGTCTGTCCGTTCTCAACGGTGTTATGTATGAGCCTGAAAACGAGTCCGCTAAGGAAGACTTCGCTCTGATGCAGAACGAAACCACCTACATGACCGATACGTTCGTAGTAGACGAAAGCTCTTCTTGGCGTACTTACAAGGACAACGAGTATCGTGATGCTATCAAGCGTGCAGTATCTGGCGAAATCACCGCACAGGAAGCACTGGATGGATTTGCATCCGCACTTGCTGAATCCTCTGGCTGGAGCATGAAGTACCCTGCTTAAAATCTAACATCTAATATAAAAGGGTAAATCGAGCATAACACATCTCGATTTACCCTTTTTCCTTACTTCAAAGGAGGTATTGCCATGACCATCACACAAACAGAACAATATTTAAAGTCGGTTTTGCAGACGCTCAACGACAAGCGTTTGACCAAACTGGACGGTGTGACCGAGATTCGCTGGACACCGTACGACTATGGGCATGACCCAAAGCCCGGTGACAGCAGCGCAAACTGGGATACGTTTGCCCCAGACCAGACTTGGGGCAGCAGCGATTTGCACTTTTGTTTTGACTGCAACTTTGTGACCCCACAAGAAGCGCAGGACAAATACCTTGTTTTACAGCTTGACACCGGTGCAGACGATATTTGGAACACCGATAACCCACAGATTTTTGTTTCTGTCGATGGTGTCTTGACCTGCGCGATGGATATGAACCACCATCAGGTTTTACTTTCCAAACAGGCACAGGCAGGCAAATGTTATAACATACGCTTTTATGCTTACAGCAATTACAGTTCAAAGACCAATTTCTTTCATCTCTCGCCTTATATCGTAGATACCGTCCTGCAAGATGCGTACTATGATTTCAAAGTCCCCTTTGAACTCGCGCAGCTTTTGCCAAACGATGACGAACGCAAAATCCTGTTGTTTGACATCTTGCTGAAAACCGCATTAAAAATGGACTTGCGAAACGGACAGCGCGATATTCACCCCTCTATTCAAGAGGCCTGTGCATTTTTGCAAAGCCAACTGGATGCCCACCGCGCACAGCCGATTTGCGATGTTTACAGCATCGGTCACACACATATTGATGTTGCATGGAAATGGCCTCTTCGCCAAACCCGTGAAAAAGCCAGCCGCAGCTTTTTGACTGTGCTTTCTCTTATGAAAGAATACCCCGAATATATCTTTATGTCCAGCCAGCCGCAACTGTATCAGTTTGTAAAAGAAGACCGTCCGGAATTATTTGAGCAAATCAAAAAGCGGGTTGCAGAGGGGCGCTGGGAAACCGAAGGCGCTATGTGGCTGGAAGCCGACTGCAACCTAAGCTCGGGTGAAAGCCTGATTCGCCACATTCTGCACGGCAAACGCTTCTTTGCCGAAGAATTTGGCTGCTCGGACAATGTCATTTTGTGGCTGCCCGATGTGTTTGGTTACAGTGCCGCCCTGCCTCAAATTTTGAAAAAAAGCGGTATTAAGTATTTTATGACCACCAAACTGGGCTGGAATGACACCAACAAATTCCCCTACGACACTTTTTGCTGGGAAGGCATTGACGGTTCAAGCGTGCTTTCTCATCTGATAACCACCAAAGATTATCTGCCATATCCACAGGCGCTCACAAATCAAAATCACAGCACAACCTACAACGGCTTGGAAAATGCGTCCCAACTGATGGGCACATGGCAGCGCTATCAAAACAAAGCACTCAGCAACAAAGTTCTGACCTGCTATGGCTATGGCGATGGCGGCGGCGGTACGACCCCTGAAATGATTGAACAGGGAAAACGCCTGCAAAAAGGTATTTTGAATTTCCCCAGAGCGCGTTTTAGCACCGTTCGCAAATTCTTTGAAGATTTGGAAGTTGAAGTTGCGCAAAAGGATGTGCCGACTTGGTGCGGTGAACTGTATCTGGAATACCACCGCGGTACTTACACCTCTATGGCGTTTGTAAAGCAAAAAAACCGAAGCTGTGAATTTTTGCTGCAACGCACCGAAACCCTTGCCGCCCTTGCCAAACTGCTGGCAAACGCCTCCTATCCCACCGAACAACTGGACAAAGCATGGAAACTGCTGTTGCTCAACCAGTTCCATGACATTCTTCCCGGCAGCTCTATTGCAGACGTTTATGAAGATTGTGGCGTCGACTATGCACAGATTGAGGCGCTATGCAAGGCTGTGCAGGATTCCAGCTTTGCCGCACTCTCCCCTGTTTGCCAGTTCACGCCCACCACAGCAGAACAGGCAAATTGTGTGCTTGTTTTCAATCCGAATAGCTTTGTCAGCGACCTTCCCTTTGTGTTGGATGGCGTAGACTGGCAACTGTCTGGCGGTCAGGTCTTGCAATCCACCGCAGACGGCAACCTGCTGTGCATAGCACCACAGGTTCCGGCTAAGGGCTTTGCAAAAATTCTGCTAACCAAGGCAAAATCAACTGTTCCCGCCCATTCTTGCACGGAATCCGAACGCATTGCGATTGACACCGATTTTTATAAAGCGGAAATCGCGTCCGATGGTACGCTTGTCCGTTTGTATGACAAACAGCACCAGCGTGAACTGTTTGCTTCCAAGAAGCCCGGCAACTGTATGCGTATTTTTGATGACCGTCCCTATGAATTTGACGCTTGGAATATTGATGCAGGATATGACTTAAAGTCTTTCGATGTACAGCCAGCTTGCCATGCCCGTTTGATTGAAAGCGGCTACTATCGTCAGGTGATTGAGGTTTGCACAACCTATCGGGATTCGACCATCCATCAGAAAATCATTTTTTATAACCACCAGCGCCGCATTGATTTTGATACAACAATCGACTGGCATGAGCACCAGCATCTATTAAAGGTTGAATTCCCATTCCAGCTCTTTACCCGCAAGGTCGTTGCAGATATCCAATTCGGCAATGTAGAGCGCGCAACCCATCGAAACACCACATGGAATCAGGCACAATTTGAAATGTGCGCCCACAAATGGGTCGATTGCGCGGAAAACGGTTACGGCGCCGCCCTGCTCAATGACTGCAAGTATGGATACAGCGCGGATGGCAGCACAGTATCCCTGACGCTGCTCAAATCCGGCATTTTCCCCGACCCCAATGCAGACATTGGACAACATCATTTTATTTACAGCCTATATCCACATACCGGAGATTTCCGCCAAGGGCACGTTGTAGAACAGGCTTATGAACTCAACTGCAAGCCGTTATGTGTATTTGGCACTTCCGAGGATACCCATATTGACGTTCCTGCCCTGTCTCTGTCTGCTCCAAACATTATCTGCGAAACCATCAAACTTGCCGAAAACGGCGAGGGACTGATTTTGCGTATGTATGAGTCTTACGGCCGCCAGACAAACACGGTATGGCGCTATGGCGATACGGCGCAACACGCATTTGAATGTGACATGATGGAGTACAAAACAGGCGAACTGACGCAGACACAAGATGGTTTCTGTGCAACCTTTATGCCCTACGAAATCAAAACATTTCTTTTGGTCTAAAGACAGATTGCCAAATCCACTTCATGTTGATTGTATTGGCGATGCGCTGCGCAATGTACAGGAAAATCTGGACGCCAAAAACTACTATGCGTTCAATCCCGAATTTGACGTTCAGAGACTACCAGACCCCCGTCTGCGCGCCAAAATCTAAAATCAGCTCAACCGCTGTTTTCCAGTCCCCAAGCCCGACGACTTCCCTTGCGGAAATCGTCGGGTTTGCCTGATTTTGCCGAAATTTTGCTTGCACTCTGCCCTTTTGCCGTTTTATACTATATCTTATCTAAACCACCAAAAGAAAGGTTGTTTTTCCCGATATGAACATGACCAAACGTGATATTCTGGAATTGCGCCGCCGTCTGACCAAAAAAGGCTGCTCGTTCACGCGCATGAGCGGCTGTTATGTGGGCGGCACAAAAAACATCGTCACAAAATTCTCTCAACCCTTCCTTGACTTGGAGGACGATGAATTTTTCAAATACCTTGAAATTGCAAAAAAAGTGCTGTCGGGCACGCCCGGCGGCAATCTGCTCGAATTGTCCATCGGCACCACCGAAAGCGCGGTCGAAAGCCAGCAATTTTTGTTCGCACTCAAAGAAAGCAAACTCAAAAATGACGGTTTACTTGACCGCCTGTATGAACAGATTATCGACCACTACGACACCCCCGGCAATTATCTGATTCTGGTCTTTCACGATATCTATGACGTGCCTGTACGCGCTCAAGACCAAGCCAAACTGGATGAATCCGAGGAAGTCTACGAATATTTGCTGTGCGCACTGTGTCCGGTCGAGCTGTCCAAGCCCGGCATTGGATACTATGAAGAGGACAACTGCTTTGGCCCGCGCGTGCGCGATTGGGTGGTTGGTCTGCCTGAGCTCGGCTTTGTCTATCCGGCCTTTATTCAGCGTTCTGCTGACACCAATGCGGTAATGTACTATGTCAAGACCGGCAAACCCTCTCAGCCCATGCTGATTCAGCAGGTGCTGGGCTGTGGTATCCAGCGTACAGCCTCCGAAGAAAAAAGCGCTTTTCAAGATATTGTCATGCAGGCGTTCGGCACCGAAAAGGAACAAGCCGAAAACGCTTTCGTACAGATTCAGAAGAATCTGAGTGAACTGGTTGCCACGCGCGACGAGGAAAGTCTGCCGCCCCTCGAAATGCGCGCCGAAACCGTTCAAGATGTGCTGGCCGATATCCCCATGCCCGACACTGTGAAAGAGCAAATCACCCAAAGTTTTTCTGATACATTCGGTGTACTGCCGCCCTGTGCGCAAAACCTGATTGACAACAAGCTGGTTGCCATCGGTATCCAGCGCGAACAAACGCTTGCACTGACCAACAAAATCGAAACGCTCGAACAACAGCTTGCCGAACAAGCTGCCGAACAAGCCGACACCCAAGCCCCTGCCGACGAAATACAACCTGATTCCGATACCGCCGATACGCCGGATGATGCCGCAGATACATCAGCAGAAATCGTGCTGCAAGTGCCCGCTGGCAAAGCCGAACGTATTCAAGCACAAGTCATCAACGGGCAAAAATGTCTGGTCATCCCGGTCGAGGACGGCGAAGCCGCGCGCATCAACGGAGTCGCTGCCCCACTGTAAGCTCCCGCTCGTATTCCATCAAGAAATTACCATTTTCTCCCCAAAATATTGTTATTCCGAGCCAAGTCGCGCCATCTCGCCCCATTCCTGCCCGATTGCTTGACCTGAACCGCAAAAAAAAGTATAATAAAACTGGTAATGATAACAACTATTTTGTATCAAAGGAGGAACTCTTCCGATGTCTTTTGAACAGGAATATCAGAGCAAAAAAACAACTGCGGAACAGGCCGTTCAGGTCGTAAAGTCCGGCGATTGGGTGGATTTTGGCTGGTGCACCGGTACCCCTTACATCCTTGACCACGCACTTGCAAAGCGTGTGCCCGAACTGCATGACGTGAACATTCGCGGCGGTATCCTGCTACGTCCGCTGGAAACCTTTCAGGCTCCCGAAGCCAATGAGCGCCTGACCTGGAACTCCTGGCATATGTCGGGCATCGAGCGCAAGATGATTGCCAACGGCAACACCTTCTATGGTGCGCTGCGCTACTCCGAACTGCCCCGCTGGATTCGTGAAAACTGCGAACCCATCGACGTCGCCATGTTCCAAGTCTCCCCGATGGACAAGCACGGCTATTTCAGCTTTGGCCCCAACGCTTCCCACATGGCTGCTGTGTGCGAGCGCGCAAAGGTCATCATCGTCGAGGTCAACCCCAATATGCCGCGCTGCTTGGGCGGTTTTGAAGAGGGTATCCACGTTTCCAAGGTCGATTACATCGTAGAACACGAATCCCCCATCGGGATTCTGGGCGGCGGCGGTGCTGCAACCGCAGTCGATGAGGCGGTTGCAAAGCTCATCGTGGAAGAAATCCCCAATGGCGCTTGTCTCCAGCTCGGCATCGGCGGTATGCCCAACGCAGTCGGCTCCCTGATTGCACAGTCCGACCTCAAAGACCTCGGCGTTCACACCGAAATGTACGTCGATGCGTTTGTTGACATCACAATGGCGGGTAAGATTACCGGTTCCAAGAAGTCCATCGACCGCAGCCGTCAGACCTTCGCATTCGGTGCCGGTACACAGAAGCTGTATGACTTCATCGACAACAATCCGTCCTGCATGAGTGCTCCGGTCAGCTACACCAACGATGCCCGCACCATTGCACAGATTGACAACTTTATCTCCATCAACAACGCGGTCAACCTCGACCTGTTCGGTCAGGTCAACTCGGAATCGGCTGGCATTAAGCAAATCAGCGGTGCTGGTGGTCAGCTCGACTTCGTTCTGGGCGCTTACCTGTCCAAGGGCGGCAAGAGCTTCATCTGCTGCTCGTCCTCCTTCACCGACAAGCAGGGCAACCTGCAATCGCGCATCCTGCCCACGCTCGACAACGGTTCCATCATCACCGATGCCCGCCCGAATGTACACTATGTTGTCACCGAGTACGGTAAGGTATGCCTCAAGGGTCTGTCCTCCTGGCAGCGCGCCGAAGCCCTTATCTCTATCGCACACCCGCAGTTCCGTGAGGAACTCATTGCACAGGCAGACAAAATGCACCTGTGGAAGCGCTCCAACAAGCGTTAAATTTGTCCTTTTCTTTTGCCCCTGCCATCCGGCAGGGGCTCCGGTTTGAGCAAGGAGTGATTTTATGTCTATCGAAACCTTTCTGCGTGATATCGAATTGCAATCCCGCGAAGCAATGGAAAGCCTGTTAAAACAGGCCAAGTGCAACCCCGGTGACCTTGTCGTTGTCGGCTGCTCGTCCAGCGAGATTGCCGGCGCCCAAATCGGCACCGACTCCAACCCCGATATTGCACAAGCCGTTGTCTGTGGGCTGCTGCCCGTGCTCCAAGAACATCATCTGCGTTTGGCTGCCCAGTGCTGTGAACACCTCAACCGCGCACTGATTGTCGAACGCGCTACGGCCGAGGTGTTTGGCTATGAGCCGGTCAACGTTATTCCACAGCCCAAGGCGGGCGGCTCGTTCGCAACCGCCGTCTATCACGCCCTTGCCCAGCCGGTCGCAGTCGAATCGGTGCGCGCCAGCGCTGGACTTGATATCGGCGGCACGCTCGTCGGGATGCACTTGCGGCATGTCGCTGTTCCGGTACGCTTGTCCCGCAAGCAAATCGGTGAGGCGGTCGTATTGGCTGCCCGTGTGCGCCCCAAGTTTGTCGGCGGCGCCCGCGCCATCTATGACGATTCTCTGCTTTAACTTTCACACACGACTGAAAAAGGATTCTTCATGCAATTAAAAGCCGTATTTTTTGATTTAGACGACACCCTTTACAGTGGGTTTGATGCTGGTGACACCGAAGGCTTTGTGCGCTGCGGCCAGTATGCCGCCGCACACTTTGGCGTCAATGCCGCCGATTTTACCGCCCTCATGCGTCAGTGCCGGGAACAGCTCAAAGTGCGACTGCCACGGGAACCCGAAATCCACGACCGCGCACTGGTCGCGCAACATGCGCTGGAATCGCTGGGCATTTCGCCCATTGCGCACGGGGAAGCGCTGCACGACCTATACTGGGCCGGTGTCTTGGACTGCATCACCGTGCGCCCCGGTGTGCCCGAACTGCTGGACGAACTGCGCGCACGCGGTGTGCGCGTCATCGTGTGCACCAACATGCTAGTCGGTATCCAAATGCGCAAGTTATGCCAGTTGGGGCTGGCAGATAAAATTGACGCGCTGGTGACCAGTGAAGAAGCCGGACGCGACAAACCCGACGCCCCGATTTTCCATCTGGCACTGAAAAAGGCCGACTGCCTGCCCCAACAAGCTCTAATGGTCGGGGACAACTTTGAACACGATATCCGCGGCGCACACGCGGTCGGTATTGCCGGACTTTGGCTGCACGTTCACGGAGAACCTGCTGTGACAGCCGACTTCCCCTTTGCCGAAGCCCCCGATTTTATGCAGGCTGCCGATTTGATTCGGTCGCTGCTGTAACCCTATCCCAAGCAAAAGGAGCGTTTTTTGACTTATGCAGCACTATATGTGTAAACCGCAGGGCGTTTGTGCCCGCTTATTGGAATTTGACCTTGACGGCGACGTGGTTCACAACATTTCGTTTGTCGGCGGCTGCAATGGCAATCTAAAAGCCATCAGCTCTATCTGTGAAGGCATGACCGTCGCACAGATTGAAAAGGCATTTTCTGGTATTGACTGCGGCGGAAAGGGCACTTCGTGCTCCGACCAACTCGCCCGCTGCCTGCACCAAGCACTTGCAAACGGTTAAAAGAAAGCACCACAAAACAGAACGTTCTGTTTTGCGGTGCTTTTGCTATTTCCTCGGAAATCACTTCCAGCGCAAGCCCTTCGGATAATGGTTTTTGAGTACGCCGCCGCTGACCTTGCCCCATCCGACTGTATAGCCATCAACGTCTACCAGCGTCCAGCCCTCTCCATCCACACAGGGCAAGGTTTCCCCGCGCAGATAGCGCACAATCTCCGACCCATCTGCGCACAGCGATAAGCGATGCACCGCTTGTGATGGCTGCAAAGCCAGCGCCAGCGCATGTGCCGGTTCAAACCGCCCTTTCTTGCAAGTGCCCAGTTCCAAGCCCTGCCGCAAGACGCGCAATCCTGCGCCATCGGGCAAACCTTCGGGCAATACCCACAATACATCCCCGCATCTTGTCAAGCGTTCAAACTTTACATACAAGAAGGCGCGTTCCCATGCGCGATACTCTTGGGGAATCTCACGTTCTGACAAAGGTTGTGCCAATTTGGGCTGGCAGTCCTGTCCACCCGTACGGCGCAGTACCGCAACAAAATGCCCCTCTCCCTCCAGCAAATGCGGGAATAGCCGGAAGGTATTTTTTAAATCCGGACTGCCGTGCGGTATCCATTCTGGGCGCCCCGGTGCAAACCATGGTATGTCGGGCATGGCTTGCACCTGCCAATCGGGATGGCGGTCTAAAAAGCGCTGTACGCTGCCTTCGTCCTCCTCGGGCGCAAAGGTACAGGTGGAATATACCAGCCGTCCATCTGCGCGCAGCATGTGCGCCGCACAATCCAGTATTTCATCCTGTCGGGCTGCACACTTTTCCGGGCTTTCCGGCGTCCATTCCTGTACTGCAATTTGCTCCTTGCGGAACATGCCCTCCCCCGAACAAGGGGCATCTACCACAATACAATCGAAATACGCGGGAAAGCGTTGGGCTAGTCTCTGGGGTGTTTCGTTTGTCACCATGCAGTTATGCACCCCGGCACGCTCCACACTCTGCGCCAAAATCTTGGCGCGGGCAGGATGGATTTCATTGGCAACCAAAATGCCTTGTCCCTGCATCTGTCCGGCCAAATGCGTGGTTTTGCCGCCCGGCGCGGCACACAGGTCAAGCACACGCATCCCCGGTTGTACATTGGCCAACGCTCCGACCGCCATTGCGGACGGCTCCTGAATATAATAGACACCGGCTTCATAATACGGATGTCGTCCGGGGCGTGCATCTGGGTCATAATAGAAACCGTCTCGCGCCCACGGCACTGGACGCAATCCAAAATCATCTGGGGCAGTAAACTGTTCGGCTTTCAGCGGGTTCAACCGCAGTCCATACGACCTTTCCCCTTCCATAGCCTGCAAAAAATCTATGTATTGTGCTCCAAGCAGCGTTTTCATTCGCAACAAAAATTCTTCTGGCAACAATCTGCTGTACCTCCCGTTTTTCCATTTCACAGACCGGTCACGCGCGCCTGTTTGGGTTTTATTATAGCACAATCACCGCGTAAATGAAAAGTACCCGCCTATCGCTCTAAATATGGTATTTTGAACTTTTGTTTCCGATTACAGTTGTTCACAATTTACAATTCTTTTGTCGGTTTTTTGGCAGGTAAAGTGCACACATCGCCCAAATCCAGATTGACACTTTTGTTATTTTTTGTTACAATAGTCTCAATGATAAGGGAAATTTGAAAATTGTTTTCTAATTTGGACTTGTATGTTTGTCGGCCGGGCAGACAAAACCAAATTTCTCGCAGCAGTTGTGTGCGCGGTGGAGTTTGGTTTTTTCTTTTGCCTATTTTCTTTCCGACCTATCCCATCTGAAAGGCTGTGTCATCTATGTTCGGTAAATTAAAAAGCATTTTAGGTGCAAAAAACGCCATTGAAATCCCTGCCCCTGTTGCGGGAAAGGTTGTCGCGCTGTCCGAAGTCAGTGACCCCACGTTCTCTCAGGGAATTTTAGGACAAGGCTGCGCCATTCAGCCCAGTGAAGGCCGTGTTATCGCACCCGTTGACGCTACGGTTTCCATGATGTTTGAAACCGGTCATGCCGTTTCTCTCGAAACCGCGGACGGTGTAGAACTGCTCATCCATGTCGGCTTAGATACCGTTATGCTGCGCGGCGAACACTATACTGCACATTGTGCTTCTGGCGACAAGGTAAAAGCCGGTGATTTACTGATGGAATTTGACATCGAGGCCATTCGCGCCGCCGGTTATGATACCGTTGTGCCGGTCGTGGTCTGCAATGCCGACGATTTTTCCCAAATCACAGCACAGCCCGGTCAAGTGGTGAAGGTGCGCGACCCACTCATGACCCTGCAAAAATAAACCGTTCTATTTTCGGTGATTTATCGCCGTGACCGCTCGGCCACGCGATTTTTCATTCCTCCGGTCTGCCCCCTTTTGGGCAGCCGTTCGCAAATCATCTTTTTCAGGGGGAATTTTATGAACCATTTCTTACAAACACCCTATGTCCCGCATCTGCTTCCGGCAGCTGCTTCGCCCAACTATTCCATCTGGATTGTCGTGGTGGTCGTGCTCATTGCGCTCGCGCTATTCATAATTTTGCGAATCGTTCGCAAGCCCGCACCCGCCAGCAACAGTGGTGCTGCCAGTGATGCCGCGATTGCACGCGCGATTCTGGACAGTTTAGGCGGCGCAAGCAATATCGCTTCGGTTGACCATTGTATTACCCGTCTGCGGCTGACCATTCATGACCCGCAGCGTATCGACGAAAAACAGCTCAAAACGGTAGATTGCGCGGGCATTATCCGTCCATCTAAAACCGATATTCAGGTGGTCATCGGCAAAAAAGTTTCCCAGATTGCCGAGGAGTTTGAAAAACTCCTGCATTGACCGGATACAGACCCATATCTGTACCCATTATTCCATCCGCATTCTAACGGATTCATTCCGTACAACATCAAAAGGAGTGTATTGACATGAGAATCATTGCCGCAAAGGACTACAACGACATGAGCCGTAAGGCTGCAAACATCATTTCCGCACAGGTCATCCTCAAGCCTGACTGTGTGCTGGGTCTGGCCACCGGTTCCTCTCCCGTCGGCACCTACAAGCAGCTGATTGAGTGGTACAAGAAGGGTGATTTGGACTTTTCTCAGGTAAAAACCGCTAACCTGGACGAATATCGCGGTCTGCCCAAGTCCAACGACCAGAGCTATGACTACTTCATGAAGGACAATCTGTTCAACCACGTCAACATCAATTTCGATAACCTGCATATTCCGGACGGTGAAGAGCCTGACGCTGACAAGGCTTGCGCTGACTACGACCGCATCATTGCAGAACTGGGCGGCGTTGACCTCCAGCTGCTCGGCATGGGTCACAATGGTCACATCGGCTTTAACGAGCCGTCCGACGAGTTTGCAAAGGGCACCAACTGTGTTGATTTGCAGGAAAGCACCATCGAAGCCAATAAGCGCTTCTTTGCTTCGATTGACGATGTACCGCGTCAGGCCTATACCATGGGCATCGGCACCATCATGTCGGCAAAGAAGATTCTGGTTGTGGTCAGCGGCAAGGACAAGGCATCCATTGTCAAAAAGGCTTTCTTTGGCCCCATTACCCCCCGCGTTCCCGCTTCCATCCTGCAACTGCATCCCGACGTAACGGTCATTGCAGATGCCGACGCACTTTCCGAGTGTGATTTATAAGTTATAATTGCACAAAAGCGCCGGAATCCATTGTAATTCCGGCGTTTTTTTATGCCTTTTCGTGCATCTGATATCTGATAGACAAAGAAAAGACCTGCTGTTTTTATACAGCAGGTCTTTCCCTTTGTCTGTTAGTGAGACAGCAGTTCTTCCAAAATCTTGTCGTGGTTTTCACGCGAATCAATCGAGCGGATGGCATTGCGCAGCGGCAGAACAGCTGCCGGCGATACCGACAATTCATCAATGCCGATTGCGAGGAACGTTTCGGTCAGGCTGGTGTCTGCGCCCAACTCACCACAAATACCAATCCAGATACCAGCGGCATGTGCATTGTCAGCCGCCATCTTGAGCATACGCAGCACAGCCGGATGGTGCGAATCATAGAACTTGTCCAGATTGTTGCCCTGACGGTCAACTGCCAGTGTATACTGGGTCAGGTCGTTGGTGCCGACCGAGAAGAAGTCTACTTCCTTCGCCAGACGGTCGCTCATCATAACAGCCGACGGGGTTTCAATCATAATACCCAGTTCGACATAATCGGCCATTGCTACGCCTTCCTGTGCCAGCTCCTCACGCACATTCTTACAAATGCGCTTGATTTCCTGCACTTCCCATACCGAAGTAATCATCGGGAACATAATAGCAACCTTGCCGTATGCCGATGCGCGATACAGGGCGCGCAGCTGGGTCTTGAAGATTTCCGGACGGGTCAGGCAAATACGAATGGCGCGCAGGCCCATTGCCGGATTTTCCTCATGGTCGAGTTCAAAGTAATCGGCCTGCTTGTCTGCGCCGATATCCAAAGTACGGATGATAACACGCTTGCCGCCCATGCGCTCGGCAACCGTCTTGTATGCCTGGAACTGTTCTTCCTCGGTCGGATAGTCGTTGCCCTGTAAGTACAGGAATTCCGAACGGAACAGACCAATACCGCCGCCGTCATTTGCCAAAACTGCGTCAATATCGCCCGGATTGCCGATATTGCAGTAAACCATAACGTTCCGGCCATCTACCGTTTCGTTGGGCTTGCCCTTGAGCTGGTCAAGCAGTTCTTTGAGTGCGCGTTCCTTGGACTGCTTCTTGGTCAGGCGGTCACGGGTAACATCATCTGCATCCACAACAACTTCACCGGTCTGACCGTCCACGAATACTTCCTTGCCCTCAAAGTCTTCCTTGAGCTGGTTGCCCACACCGATAATTGCCGGAATACCCATTGTACGCGCCAAAATCGCGGTATGCGAATTGCCCGAACCGCCAGCGGTCACAAAGCCCAGAATCTTGGACTTATCCAGCTGTACGGTTTCAGAAGGTGCAAGGTCATCGGCTGCCAGAATGACCGGCACATCGGAATCAATACCGCCCTGTACAGCGCCCATCAGGATGCCAACCACGCGGTTGGAAATATCCTTGACATCGGCTGCACGCGCCTGCATGTAGCTGTCATCCATAGACGCAAACATTTCTGCAAACTGTACACCGGTGTCGGCAACAGCAGCTTCGGCATTAAGATGGTCGTTCTCAATCAGTCCCTGAATGGTCTCCACATAGTCCATATCATCGAGCATCATCTGGTGTGTCTCGAACAGAATCGCTGCTTCTTCACCAGCCTCTTCCAATGCCTTCTGATACAGGTCGCTGAGCTGTCCAATCGCCGTCGCCTTTGCCGCCTCAAAACGTGCCCATTCCTCTGCCGGATTTGCGTCGGTTGTACGCGGCACATCACCCGATGCGCGGCGATAGAAATACAGCGGGCCACAGGCTACGCCAGTAGATACGCCCTTGCCATTGATTGTTGTCATCATAACTTCTTTCTCCTTGCCTCTCAGTCAGTTTCCTTTGTGTACTGTGATACACAAGTCGGTGGTTCTCATCTGTAAACCAACTTCCATTCCATTTGCAGCATGTATGCCTTGTATGGAAATAGACTTGTACGCCTCCTTTTCGTCTTTTCGAGCAACGCTGCTGAAAAGCGGCGTCTTTACCTACTTATTATACTGTTTTTTGGCGCCATTGTAAACAATCTGTATCAATTTTTTGTAGTATGTTTTGTATATTTTGCCTGACAGTATGGCGTTAAAATGACAGATTATAGTAATATTTTGATTTTTTATCGCAATCCTCGCCGCAAAGGGTTTGGAACAATGCACGGCAGCCTTGGGTAATATCCTGCCATGCCGCTTCAAAATCTCGCGTATACCAAGGGTCGGCCACCGCATCCGCTCGCCCAGCCCATGACAGCAACAACCGAATTTTATCTTTCGGGTCACCCCCACAAATACGGCGCATATTGCGTATATTGGCTTCATCCATTCCAATCAACCAATCATATGTCATATAATCATCTGCGGTCATTTGGCGCGCGGTTTTTCCGGCACATCCAATGCCATGTTCTGCCAACTTGCGTCGCGCCTGCGGATATACCGGATTACCGATTTCTTCGGTACTGGTCGCTGCCGATGCCACTTCAAAAAATGCCTGCTTCCCTGCCTGCTCCACCAGCGAACGGAAGAAAAATTCAGCCATTGGGCTGCGGCAAATATTGCCGTGGCACACAAAAAGTATCTTTATCATGTCACAATACTCCTATCTTTCTGTTTTAAATACTGTTCCGATTTTTAAGACAACTCAAACATACCGTGATATAACTGGTAATACTCCCCTTTATGCGCTAACAATTCCTCATGACTGCCGCGCTCGACCACTTCGCCATGTTCCAGCACCAAAATGGCATCCGAACGGCGCACAGTGGATAAGCGATGCGCAATAACAAACACGGTGCGCCCTTCCATGAGCCGGTCCATCCCCTTTTCAATAAGTGCTTCGGTGCGCGTGTCAATCGACGAAGTAGCTTCATCCAAAATCAGCACAGGTGGGTCGGCTACAGCGGCTCGTGCTATCGCCAGCAGTTGGCGCTGCCCTTGTGACAAATTGGCACCGTCTCCATCTACCATCGTTTCATACCCCTGCGGCAAGCGGCGAATAAAAGAATCTGCATTGGCAATCTTTGCCGCCCGCTCGATTTGCTCCTGTGTCGCGTCCAGCTTGCCAAACCGGATATTATCCGCCACCGTGCCCGCAAATAAATGGGTGTCCTGCAACACCACGCCTAAAGAGCGGCGCAAATCTGCCTTGCGAATCGAACGCACATCCAAACCATCATAAGTGATGCGCCCGCTCGATACCTCATAAAACCGGTTGATAAGATTGGTAATCGTGGTCTTACCTGCACCCGTTGAGCCGACAAAAGCAATTTTCTGGCCGGGTTTGGCGTACAGACTGATTTGTTTTAAAATGGGCTGCCCCGGCACATAGCCAAAATCCACCTGTTCAAACCGTACATCGCCGCGCAATGGCACCAACGGTGCATCTGGACGGGTTCGGTCTTGCCACGCCCAATGGCCGGTCGATTCTTCGCATACCGTCAACACACCATCTGCCGTTTGGCGGACATTAACTAACTCATATGTGCCGGTATCTACCTCCGGACTTTGCCGCATGGCTGCAAAAATGCGTTCCGCGCCCGCCAGCGCCGCCAGCAGAAAATTCCCCTGCTGGGTGAACTGGTTAATGGGCATAGCCGACTGCCGCACAAATACCAGATAGCTGGCCAAACTACCCACATCGGTCTTACCATGCAGTACCATAAAGGCACCTAGCACTGCAATTATCGCGTAATTGATATAAGAGATGGTGACAATCGCCGGAATCATCGTACCCGCATAACTCTGCGCACTGGTGCCCGCCAGCCGTAATGCCTCATTGCGCCGCGCAAACCCTTCCAGATTTTGGGGTTCGTGCCCAAACACCTTGATGACCTTTTGGCCTGCCACCATTTCTTCCAGATAACCGTCGAGTGCTCCAAGATGCTTTTGCTGCCGTCCAAAATAAAATTTACTGCGTTTGGAACTAAACTGGATATAGCCAAACATGACCAGATACCCCACGGCAACCAAGAGCGAAAGCTGCCAGTTGAGTACAAAAAGCAACGTCAACGTGCCGACAACCTGCAAAAAGCTCTGAATCAGCATGGCAAAACTGTTGTTAAGCGCGTCCGAAATCGTGTCAACATCGTTGGTAAACAGGCTCATTAAGTCGCCCTTGTGCTGACGGTCAAAAAAATCCAGCGGCAAGGTCTGCAAATGTCCGTATAAGTCGCGCCGAATATCATAAAGCACCTTTTGTGCCGCGCGCACCATTATCTGCGTATAGCCCAATGCAGACAACGCTCCCACCGCATAAATGGCTGCCGTGAGCACTACGCCATGCACAAGGCTGCTCACGCCGCCAGCCACCGCCGCATTGACTACTGGCTTAATCATATAAGTGCCCAGCAAATTTGCCAGCGCACTGACCGCCGCCAGTATCCCAACGCCAACCAACAGTGCCCGATGCCGTCCGAGATACGAGAGAAACGTGCGCAATGTTGCGCGCAAATCATTCGGCCGCTTTCCATTATACGGCTTGGCCATCGTCCGTCCCCCCTCTCATCTGTGACTGATAAATTTCCTGATAAATCGGGTCATGTGCCAACAATTCGACATGTGTACCAACTGCGTGTACCCGCCCATCATCCAAAATCACAATCTGGTCGGCCGCCATCACCGAACTGACCCGCTGTGCAATGATGAGTTTGGTTACGTCGGTTAGACCAGACAGCGCTGTACGGATTTTGGCTTCGGTCGCCGTGTCCACCGCCGAGGTGGAATCGTCCAAAATCAGAATCTTGGGCTTTTTGAGCAGCGTGCGCGCCAAACACAGGCGCTGTTTCTGTCCACCCGATACATTTACGCCGCCCTGACCCAAATCGGTGTCCAATCCATCCGGCATACGCTTCAAAAATTCATCGGCACACGCCAATTCACATGCCTGCCACAAGGTTTGGTCATCGGCTTGCGGGTCGCCCCACCGAAGATTATCCCGAATCGTGCCCGAAAATAACACATTTTTTTGCAGTACAATGCCAACCGCATCGCGCAGCGCTGCAAGGTCATATTCCCGCACATCATGTCCCCCGACCAGCACACGCCCTTCGGTTGCATCGTACAGTCGTGGAATGAGCTGCACCAGCGTGGTTTTGGCCGAACCAGTACCGCCCAAAATACCGACGGTTTGCCCCGGTAAAATGCGTAAATTCACGTTTTCCAAGGCGTTTTCACGCGCGGCAGCATGATAGCGAAAGGTCACGTTTTCAAATACAATGCCGCCATCCTCGACTTTACGCAAATGTGCCTGCCCATCGGTCAGCGCCGACTGTTCCTCCACTACTTCACAAATTCGATGTGCAGATGCCAGCGAACGGGTGAGCAGCAGAAATACATTGGAAATCATCATCAGTCCATTCATCACTTGCAGGACATAACTGAGAAAACCGGTCAACTCTCCCACTTTCATACTGCCATTCAAGATAAAGTTGCCGCCAAACCACAAAATCCCCACAATCGTCAGATACATCACTGCCTGAAATGCGGGTAGGTTGCGCACTGCATAGCCAAAGGTCTGCTGACTGATATCGCGTAAATCACAATTGACTTCGTCAAATCGTTCCTGCTCATATTCCCCGCGCACAAATGCCTTGACTGCCCGAATGGCTGTCAAAGTTTCCTGCACCCGTCCATTCACTCGGTCAACCGCGGCTTGCTGGTCAAAGTACAGCGGCCCTACACGATGCACAATCCAGAATAAAATAACGCCCAAAATGGGCGCAGTCAACACAAACACCAGTGCAAGCCGCGCATTGAGCACAAAAGACAGACCTACACCCATACCCAACATGACCGGACTGCGCACCAGCGGCCGCAAACCGCCCGTAATCGCATTTTGCAAAACAGTTACATCTGCTGTCAATCGTGTGACCAATGAGGGCGTGGAAAATCGGTCGAGATTTTCAAAGGCATAGCGCTGAATCTGCCGGTATTGCGCCTGCCGCAGTTCGGCACCAAATCCATAGGCCGCACGCGCGGCATATCGGGCATACAGCAAACCGGTCACCAGCGCCAATAAAGCGCACACCAGCATTTTTGCTCCCTGCATCATAATCAATCTGGTATCTCCGGCGACAATGCCCATGTCCAATATACGCGACATATAGAGCGGAATTACCATTTCTAACGCACTTTCAATAAAAACCAGCGCGACTGCCAACCATAAATCATGCCGATATGGGCGCAAAAATTGCCTAAGTTTATTGATATCGCTCATCACTACCTCCCTTTTACACCATCTGTCCACCCATATTTCGATACGCTCGCGCCAGAAAATCACAGAATTGTCGCCGTTCTTGAGCAGAAAAACCTTCTAACATATGTTCGTCAATGCGTGCGCACCGTGCTTCCCATATATTAAAGGTCTGTTTTCCCCGCTCGGTCAATCTCACAACGCCTTCCCGCCGACTTTCAGGCGAAGGCTGCCGCTGTACCAATCCTTCTCGCTCCATGCTGTCTAACATCCGGCAAATTGCCGATGGGTCCACCTCACACGCATCCGCCAGCTTTCGCTGGCTGCATGAGCCGCAGGCATTCAAGCATCGCAAAACCTTCGGCTGTCCAGTCGAAAGCCCAACTTCACTCAAATAGGGTCTTAAATAATTGCGCTGTTTGTGTGCAGTTCGCATCAACAGTGTATGAATGCTCTGCTCGTTCGGTTCCATTTTTCTTTCTCCCGTCTCACAAAATATTGATATATCAACCATTATACACTTTCATTATAATCTACCTGTCACGTTTGTCAATTCCATTCCCTTGTCACCCCTCCAACCTCGACACATAAAATACAAAGTTCTCCTTGACAAAACATCTACTTCGCGCTACAATATTATCCAGAATGCGGATGTAGTTTAGTGGTAGAACTTCAGCTTCCCAAGCTGACCGTGCGGGTTCGATTCCCGTCATCCGCTCCAAAAGAATACCGGTTATTATGTGCAAAAAACCGCATGTAATAACCGGTATTTTCATTTTTATCGTATCATTTTGT
>LHCFR01400__coassemble_1213_pt1 | contig 18505 bp, 14 predicted proteins | sample LHCFR01400__metabat2_low_PE_032 | metagenome-assembled genome bin LHCFR01400
AAAAAATTATAAATACTATGGGGCGGAAACTCAAAAAAGCACAAGGCACATAAAATATAAGTCAAAATTGTTAAAATTTTTAATCGAATTGAACAAAGAAGAGACGCAAAATTAAGCATACCTACAATAGTGCACAATATTCTTGACAGACCTTTCCATAAGACTTAAAATATAGACAATGACTTGCACATTTAGCAGGTGTAAATTTAGCGTTCCGCACAAAATTCGGGGCGCGTGAAGAAAAGAGAGGTTTGCATTATGAAAGTGAAAAAGTTGATGGCAGCAGCGCTGGTTGGCTCGATGGCTCTGTCTCTGGCAGCATGTGGCGGCACAGAAGACTCAACCGCATCAAACACGGATACCTCTGGTACTCAGACCGCAGAAAGTGGCGATGGTAACTATACCATTAGCGTCATCCTCAAGACCACCGCTTCCGAGTATTGGGGCTATGTTAAGGCAGGCGCGGAAGCATATGCCAAGGACAATCCGAATGTAAAGGTTTCGGTAAAGGGCGCATCTTCTGAGACCGCTTACGAAGAGCAGCTCGGCATGATTGAAACCGAAATCAACAACTCTTCCAACGATGGCTTTGTTATCGCTCCGCTGCAGGCTGACATGGTTAAGGGCACCATCGCAGGTCAGACCAAGCCGATTGCGGCAGTTGACACCGATATTGATGCGCCCGAAGTATTCACTTTTGTCGGCACTGGTAATGAAGAAGCTGGTAAGCTGGGCGGCGAAGCTGCAGTTGCAGCAGCAAAGGAAGCTGGCTGGACTGATATCAAGGCAATCGAAATCTGCGGCGTACAGGGTGACTCCACCAACGAAGCGCGCAAGGCTGGTTACATGGCTGGTATCGAAGGCGCTGGCGGCGACTTCCTCGAAGAAGAAACCCAGTATGCAGATGCAACCGCAGACAAGGCTGTTAACTGCATGGAAGCAATCATGCAGAAGTTCCCGGAAGGCATTGCAATCATCTGTGCAAACAATGATGACATGGCAATGGCAGCCGCTCGTACTGGTAAGGCAAATCCGAAGTATGCAAACACCATTTATCTGGGCTTCGACGGCATCCAGGCTGCTTGTGAGTCCATCCTGAAGGGTGAGCTGACCATGTCGGTTGCACAGCAGGGCTATGACATGGGCTACAAGGCAGTTGAAGCAGTTGTAAATAAGCTCGACGGCGCTACCGATATCCCGGAATTCATCGATTCTGGTGCAACCGTTGTAACACCGGAAACCGCTCAGGAGCGCATGGATACGCTGAAGGGCTATCTGGCATAAGATAATCTTTTTTCCTTAGCGATACATATATAGAGACAGCACTCCCGCCCCATAACAATGGGTTGTGGGGCGGGTGTTCTGTTTTTTTCCGGAAAATTTTCTATGGACGGAGCGAGGGCTGTGAGAAATGGGCAGCACGGACGGGGAAAATCGCGCCGAGAGTGATTTTTAAACATTCGTTCCGCACCCCCATCTCGGAGAAGAACAGGTGATGAATCGATGAGTGAATATGTAGTAGAATTAAAAAATGCGGTTAAGTTGTTTCCCGGTGTCGTCGCATTAAAAAACATGCACCTGAATGTCAAGCCGGGCGAGATTCTCGGCCTGATTGGTGAGAACGGCGCAGGTAAATCGACCTTGATTAAGGTGCTGACAGGTGTGCATCAGCCAGATGAGGGCGAGATTTATGTAGAAGGCCAGCTGAAAAAGTTCAAGGACCCCAACGAGTCTGCGGCGGTCGGCATCGCCTGTGTCTATCAGGAACTCAATATTGAACCTCTGTTAAGCATTACAGATAATATTTTTATCAACAAATGGATTAAAAAAGGCGGTCTGCTCGATTACGCTACCATGCACCAGAAGGCAAAGGAAGTTATGGCTTCTCTTGGTCAGGACGTTGACCCGCATAAACCGGCGGGCACCTTCGGTATGGGCGTTCAGCAGATGATTGAAATTGCAAAGGCAGTTTTGATTGACGCAAAAATGATTATCATGGACGAACCGACTTCGTCCCTTGGTGAGAAAGAAGTCGAACAGTTGATGAAGACCTGCCGCAGCCTGCGTGACCGCGGTATCGGTATCATGTTCGTATCCCATAAGCTGGAAGAATTGTTTGAACTGTGTGACCGCGTGACGGTTATCCGCGATGGCGAGTTCATTGAAACCCGCGATATCAAGGACTGGACAAACGATTCTCTGATTACTGCCATGGTTGGACGCAGTCTGGACAACCAGTTCCCCAAGGAGTTTGGACAAAAGAGCAAAGAGCCGTTCCTGAAAGTGGAAAACTTGCAGGAAGGCGGTGTTCTGTTTGGCGTTGACTTTGAAGCATACGGCGGTCAGATTTTGGGCTTTGCCGGATTGGTCGGTGCAGGACGCACCGAGACCATGCGCGCTATCTTTGGCGCTGACCCGATTGACGGCGGCAAGGTTTACATTCATGGCAAGGAAACACGCATCAAGAATCCACGTCAGGCGATTCAGGCTGGCATTGCATTCTTGACCGAAGACCGAAAAGGACAGGGTCTTGTTCTGGCGCAGACCATTCGCACCAACCTGATTTTGGCGAATATGAAGCGCTTCTGCAACGGGCCGTTCCTCAACGAAAAGAAAATCGTAGAATCGGGCGAAGAACATATCAAGTCTTTGCGTATTAAGACCCCATCCATTGATGAAATCGTCGGGCAGTTGTCCGGTGGTAACCAGCAAAAGGTCGTTATTGGTAAGTGGGTCAATACCGATGCGGATATCTTTATCTTTGACGAGCCAACACGCGGTATCGACGTCGGCGCAAAGGTAGAGGTTTACAATGTCATGAACAGCTTGGTCAAGGCTGGCAAGTGTGTAATTATGATTTCTTCCGAAATGCCTGAGATTTTGGGCATGAGCGACCGTGTTATTGTCATGCGCGGCGGCAAGGTCATGGCAACCGTTGACCGCGACAGCGAACATTTCAATCAGGAAGATATCATGAAGGCTGCATGGGGGGGAACATTAGATGACTAAGACAAAGAAAAAGAGCGGCAATGGCGTATCCCTTGGTACTTTGCTCGCGCTCGTTATTTTGTGCGTAGTAATTGCAATCGCATCGCCGAACTTTTTGACTTATAGCAATATCACGAGTGTATTTAAACAGTGTACATTTAATGCGTTTGTTTCGGTTGGCATGTTGTTGTGCCTGATTACCGCCGGTATCGAATTGTCGGTTGGTGCAAATGCTATCTTCTGCTCGTGCCTGATGGGTATGATGGTACAGATGGGGATGCAGAATGGCGTACTGATGGTTATTGTTGCGATTATCGCCGGCACCTTGGTTGGCTTTGTCAATGGTGTTCTGCTGACTCGCTTGCATCTGCCGCACCCCTTCGTTTCTACACTGGGTATGAAGAACGTGCTGTGGGGCGCAGCGCTGCTGGTTACCAGCTCCCAAATGGTTTCCGGTTTCCCCAAGGCCGCAACTTGGTTCGGTCATTCTGATATCAAAGGTTTCCCGGTTGCGTTTATCTTCGTTATCGTCCTGTATGTTGTAATGCAGATTTTCCTGAGCAAAACGACACTGGGCCGTTCGATTTACTGTGTTGGCGGCAACCCGGAAGCTGCTCGCCTGTCCGGTATCAACTCGGCAAACGTTTTGACCTTCTGCTACACCTTCTCTGGTCTGATGGCAGCTATCGCAGGTGTATACACCACCGGTCGTTCGGGTATCTGTAACGGTACTATGGCAATTCAGCCGTATGATACCGACGCGATTGCAGCCTGCATCATCGGCGGTGCGTCGTTCATGGGCGGTAAGGGCACCATGGCTGGCACAATGGTCGGCGTTCTGATTATCGGTGTATTGAAAAACGGCTTTACGCTGCTGGCATTTGATACCGCACTTCAGAACCTGGCACTTGGTGTTGTTATTATCCTCGCGGTATTCATGGACGTTACCCGTGAACGCATGGAAGCAAAGGCACGTCGTCTGGCTGCTGCCAATGCTGCAAAGTAATTTCACATGTATGCAAACAAAAAAGAAGCGCTTCGGCGCTTCTTTTTTTGTTTGTTAATGCTGTGCCTGGCGCTGTTGCGCAATCGCGTTGTGCTCGGCATCCAGTTCACGAACCAGCGCACACGAATTCCAGCTAACATTGGTGGGCGTGACGACAGCTTTGAGCCGTACCCCGCCTGCTCGTCGAATTTCGGGCAAAAAGGCATCGAGCTGTGCTTGACTGAGTTGGTAAAATACCAGCATTTCTTCGGTAAATGGCGTGTCATCTGTCGCCTGTGCTTGCGCGTATTCTTCCCAGCCCAAGAGATGACCCAGTGGGAGCGAAAAAGATTCGGGTGCAACGGTGCGGATTTGCAGGCCGAGCCGCACAGCGGCTGCTTTGATTTGGTTGGCTTTATTTCCGGTCAGATTATAGCAGAGCACAACAGCGTGACGGGAATGTTTCATGTAAGTCCCTCCGGTTTTATTTTATAGATACAGTATAGCGGGCGACAGCGAAAAATACAAGAAAAATGCCGGTACCGTGGTAAACGGTACCGGCAGGGGAGTGGGCTGGAATTGCCCAGATGTTGGATAAGTTATGCTTGCAGCGTGATTTCTACACTCTGACCATACAGTTCCTTTGCGTTAAAGCTCAACTTTACAGTGTCCTTGCCGCAAGTTGCCTGGATGCGGTCATCCTTGCTGACAACCTTTGCGTTCGGGATATCCAGAACAAGGTCAATCTTTTCCTGTGTAAAGAGCGGGTCGGACAGTGCAACGGTGATTTTACCATCTGCCTTCTTCATCAGCAGCGAAACCGGCTTGGAAGCCTGTACGCCAGACGACTTGCCAGCGGCAAAGAAGTTCATCGCGGTGATATTATCCTTGGTGTCGCGTACTGCGTGGATGTTCTTGGAGTTCTCCAGAATTTCAATGGTGGGATTGGCTGCATACTGCTTCATGGTTTCAGCGGTTGCATTGGGCACCATGACATAGCTGTAAGAATCTTCCGCCTTCTTGCCATGCTCATAGGTCATGGTGAAGTACTTTTCGGTAATCATGTTGTCCTGCTGGCTGGCAACATTGCGGATGCTCTTCTGGTTCTCCTCAATGGTGGGCGTCTCAATCTTGATTTCCTTTGCCTGCGGGAAGTAGTAGCCGACATTGGTTTTCAGCGAATCATCCTGATAAGCCAGCCATTGCAGATTGCTGAATGTACCGGGCTTGATAGAAACAGCTTTGCCAGCGGTATCCTGTGCGGTTACGGTAATCTTAGCATCGGGAGCCGACATGCGGTTGTCGATGGTGGTGGTTACGTCGCGCTTGAGTGTGTCGCCAATGTTGGAGCCCATGAATACAATCTGGTCGTTCATCATAAACCAAGATTTGTTTCCGGTCGCATTCTTGTAAGCAACGAAATCATCCGGAAGCAGACCAGCCTGTTTTGCAGTGTAACCGTTCTCGTCACCGAGCTGCATACCGGCCATGCTCACGCCGTCCGACTTCAAAGAAACGCTGCCAGAGAACGTGTTGGTTCCAACCGGGAAGTATACATAATCGTTCTGTTCGGTGCTGCTGGCGGTGTACTTGGGATAGAACTGGCTGCCGTCATACAGTTCCATAATGGTCTTGCGCTCCTCGTTGGGAACGGTCGTGCCGGGCAGACGGTAGGGGTTGACGGTCGTAAAGTAATTGACACCATACTGCTTGGTCTGGTCAACGCCCGACAGATACAGGTAGAATGCGCCATCGCCCTGGAACCACGGCTTGAGGTTTTCGCCGCTCATATACTCGTATTTTGCAATACGGTTGGAGCTGCGGGACAGTGCAAAGGTGAAGTCGTCGCCAAGCTGAAGGTTGCGGTCCATTGCATTGAATGCAACGCTGCCCTGTGCGACCGAATTGACCGCCGGAATGGTGGTGTCGTTGATGATAGCGGTGTAAGGAGCGATAGCGGGCAAATTCAGGCTGGATACGCTGAAATCGACCGGCATAGAATCAATAACATATTTCAGCTGCTGTTTCATCTTGGTGCTGTTGGCATCCGAAAGGAAGGTGGTCAGCAAGGTCATGGCTTCGATGACGCCAGCGGAATCGGAATAGCCGGTTGCACTGCGCGAAACGGCGCGGCCCTTAACCACTTCGGACATATAACCCTCGTGCATTAGCGGCAGGAAGCTGGAGTAAATCCAGTTTTCAATCGTAGATACCTGGTCTTTGGGCTGCCACGGGGTATCCTTGAGAACATACAGCGAAGAAACAGCCTTTTGCAGCAGCAGCTTGCCATACGAACCAGTATAGGCAACGCGATGGTGCTGAATGAACGAGCCGTCTGCATAGACACCGTCGGTGTTGTTGTTGACGATGTGGTACGGGTCAATCGTAGCAAAAACGGTCATCATATCGCTGACTGCTTTTTCAATACGCTTGGTGTCGTTGATAAGAGCACCCTGTATCATGCGGTTGGTGGTGATATCAATGAGGTTTGTGCCGGTGTGCATGGCCGAAGTCAGGTCAACATCACCATTCTTGCCGCAGCGCAGATTGTTGTCAAAGCACTTGACAAAGTTGCTGATAAGCTGCGGATGTGCCTTGTTGATTTCCGACTGCATCAGAGCCAGAACCGAAGTCATCTTGGTCGGAACACCAATTTCCCAGTTCCACCAGTTGCCGAACAGACGGCCATCGGCATCTTTGTAGGACATGTGTTTGCTGTAAATCTCATAATATGCGTTTACAGCTTCAAGCAGTTTCTTTTGCAGGGTAGCGTCTTTGTAGTACTTGGTGCCGTTGGTGGAATAAGCCAGCGCCATGTCGTAAATTGCCTGTGAAGTTTTGTAGAACGGGTCGGAAGTGACCGGGTTGGCTTTCACAGTCTTGGCATCGCTCATGTCATAGCCGTCGCCACTGAACAGGACATAGGGATTTTGAACACCTTGATAAGCTGCGATAGCCTTTTCTGCATTCTTTTCGATAGAAGTGAGCTTGGATTTTACCGCCGCATTTTTGTTCATTTCGGCGTTGCCAGCCAAGTACTGGCAATGATTTTGAATCAGTGTAGTTGCAGAATTTTTGGTCTGGTCAACCGAAGCTGACTGGCTGTATGTTGCCACAGCCAGAGCAGGGGTCATACCACTGTTTAGCAAGATGGAGGAGAGCAAAACACCAGATATCAGTTTTTTCATAATCCCAAAACACCTTTCTTTTTTCTCCCAACAGGGGGAATGGTATATATCAAGATTACTCGCCTTTCAAAAATATGTCAACCATTTTATGGATTAAATGCCTATTTTCTACAATGTAAACAGATTTACTTAGAATTTTTTGGTATGAATCCATAATACAAAACCCAATTCCGAAAAATGGATTTTTGTGTAATTTTGCACCTGAATTTGTAACAAATCAAGGTCAAGTATCTCATATCAAGAGAAAAATGAACACAATAAAAGAGAGCATACCGGCCTTGAAAGAAAGACCGGTGTGCTCTCTGATTGGTGCTTGGCGCAGTGGTGGTTAACCAAAATATTTTACGCCGTTTTCAAAAATAGGTTGATATTTTTCACCATAGATATTTTTGCCAACATAGGGGCTGAATCGTTCGGTGTGTCCCATTTTACCCAGAACGCGGCCATCCGGCGAGGTGATACCCTCAATCGCGCACAGAGAACCGTTGGGGTTGTGGGCAATATCCATAGACGGGTTGCCAGCCGCGTCGGTATACTGGAATGCAACCTGACCGTTGGCAATCAGGCGTTCAATCTCCTCTTGCGGCGCAACGAAGCGACCTTCGCCGTGAGAAATGGCAATCGAATGAAGGTCACCGACCTGACAAGACGACAGCCACGGGCTCTTAACCGAGGCAACGCGCGTGGTCACATAGCGGGACTGGTGGCGACCAATCAGGTTAAAGGTCAGCGTGGGGCAGGTTTCGTCTAGGTCACGGATTTCGCCATAAGGCACCAATCCCAGCTTAATCAGTGCTTGGAAGCCGTTGCAGATACCCAGCATCAAGCCGTCACGCTGGCGCAGCAGTTCATGCACAGCATCTTTGATGCCGGGGTTGCGCAGGAACGATGCGATGAATTTACCCGAACCATCGGGTTCGTCACCGCCCGAAAAACCACCGGGCAGAATGACCATCTGTGCGCGGCGAATGGCGGCTTCGAGCTGTGCGGCAGATTGCGACAGGGCATCGGCAGAGAAGTTGCGCACGACAATGATTTCGGCTGCACCGCCAGCCTGTTCGACTGCGCGTGCGGTGTCATACTCGCAGTTCGTGCCGGGGAATACCGGAATTACAGCGAGCGGCTTTGCGCACTTGACCGCCGGAGCCGATACATTGCGCTCGGTATATGAAATGGGTTTCAGGTTTGCATCGCAAGCCGGAGCCTGTGTGGGGAACACGTTTTCCAGTGTGCCTTCCAAGGCAGCTTTCAATTCGCTTAGAGAAATCGTCTCGTCCGAAATGGTGATAGCCGGCTGCTCGGTTGTCACGCCGATTTTCCAGTAAGCCGGCAGTTCTTCGGTGGCTTCCACAACAATACCGCCGAAGTTTTTGAGGAACAGAGCTTCGGTGGGGAACATCTCATCAAATGCAAAACCGATATCATTGCCCACACTCATTTTGCAGATAGCTTCGGCAACGCCGCCGACCGACAACGCCCAAGCCGATACCACCTTGCCGGAGTGAATCAACTCGGTGATTTCCTCCCACATGGGCTTGATTGCGGTGTAATCGGGGGCACCATCCTGCGTATATGCGGCATCAAGCAGATAAACCGAATGACCGGCTGCTTTGAACTCTGGAGAAATCAGGCGGTCAGCCTGTTCGGGCGCGATGGCGAACGAAACCAACGTGGGCGGCACGTCCATATCATCAAAGGAGCCGGACATGGAATCCTTACCGCCAATCGCGGCAAGGCACAATTCTTCCTGTGCCTTGTATGCACCGAGCAGCGCCGAAAGCGGTTTGCCGAATCGGTGGGGGTCACGGCCCAAGCGTTCAAAATATTCTTGGAAGGTCAGGTAAGCGTTTTTGTAATCACAGCCGGATGCAACCAATTTCGCAACCGATTCCACAACCGCAGCCGATGCACCCAAGAAAGGATTCTGTTCGGTGTAGTAGGGGTCGAAGCCGAACGCCATAACCGAAGCGGTGGAGCATTGACCGTGCAGAGCGGGCAGCGTTGCCGCCATAACCTGTGTGGGGGTCAGTTGGTTCTTTCCGCCGAAAGGCATAAAGACCGAATTTGCACCGATAGAGCCGTCGAAACGCTCGACTAAGCCGCGTTCCAGACAAATGCCAAGAGAGGACATCTGGTGCAGGATTTTTTCGCGCAGGGTATCGCCGTCGGGCAGGTTGGCGACATCGGGAATGGGCAGAGCGGGTACAATCGCATCGGCGTGCTTGGCACAACCGTTGGTGTTGAGGAAATCGCGCGACACATCGGCAATTACCTTGCCGTTCCAAGTCATGCGCAGGCGGTTTGCATCGGTGACCTTTGCTACGACAACCGCTTCCAGATTTTCCTGAGCGGCGGCTGCAATGAATGCGTCGGCATCCTTGGCGCGCACGACAACTGCCATACGTTCCTGTGATTCCGAGATGGCCAATTCAGTGCCGTCCAAACCGTCATACTTTTTGGGTACTGCATTCAGGTCGATATCCAGACCATCTGCCAGTTCACCGATTGCAACCGAAACACCGCCCGCGCCGAAGTCATTGCAGCGACGAATCATGCGGGTCACATCGGGGTTGCGGAACAGGCGCTGTAACTTGCGCTCTTCGGGCGGATTGCCCTTTTGCACTTCGGCGCCGCAAGTTTCCAGAGAGGTTTCAGTATGCTTTTTGGAAGAACCAGTTGCACCGCCGCAGCCGTCACGGCCAGTCTTGCCGCCGAGCAGGATAACCAGGTCACCCGGTTCGGGGACTTCGCGCACGACGTTTTCAATGGGCGCTGCACCGACAACTGCGCCAATCTCCATGCGCTTTGCAACATAGCCGGGATGATAAAATTCGTGAACCAAACCGGTCGCCAGACCAATCTGGTTGCCGTAAGAGGAGTAGCCAGCCGCCGCAGTCGTGCACAGTTTGCGCTGGGGGAGCTTGTGCGGCAGGGTTTCAGACAGCGGGACGGTGGGGTCACCTGCGCCAGTCACGCGCATAGCCTGATAGACATAGGAACGACCGGAAAGCGGGTCGCGGATAGCGCCGCCCAGACAGGTGGCTGCACCGCCGAACGGTTCGATTTCGGTAGGATGGTTGTGCGTCTCGTTCTTGAACATCAGCAGCCATTCTTCGGGCTTGCCGTCCACCTGAACGGTCACGCGGATAGAGCAGGCGTTAATTTCTTCAGATTCATCCAGATTTTTCAGATAGCCGCGCTTTTTGAGTACCTTTGCCGCAGCTGTGGCAATGTCCATGAGCGTGACAGGACGCTTTGCCGCCTTTTCCTCGCCGTAGACCTCAACACGCGCCGCCAGATAGCGGTCGAACGCTTCCTGTACCATCGGGTCTTCAAATGTCGCGTGGTCGATTTCGGTCAGGAAAGTGGTGTGGCGGCAGTGGTCAGACCAGTAGGTATCGACCATGCGCACTTCGGTGATAGTGGGGTCACGGTGTTCTTGGTCGCGGAAGTAAGTCTGAAGGAATTTGAGGTCATCGAGGTCCATTGCAAGCCCCATAGACTGTTGCAGGGCATCTAGTGCGTCATGGTTCATGGAGATGAAACCGTCAACCGATGCAACTTCGGTCGGAATCTCATAGACTGCTTTCAGGGTGGCGGGTTTGTCCATAGACGCTTCCCGCGCTTCCACCGGGTTAATCAGATAACCCTTGATTTGTCCGAGGTCGTGTGCGGACAGTTCACCCTCCAGCACATAAACCTTAGCAGCGGCAACGGTCGGGCGTTCGCCCTGCGCCAGCAGCTGGATGCACTGGGCGCATGAGTCGGCGCGCTGGTCGAACTGGCCGGGCAGCGGCTCGACCGCTAGAATGGTGTGCGGGCCATCGGGTAAGGGGAATGTTTCGTCGTAGCACACATCGGCCATCGGCTCGGAAAAGACGATGTGTTTTGCCTGTGCGTACACATCTGCGTCAACGCCTTCAACGTCGTAGCGGCACAGATAGCGCACGCGGGTCAGGGAATGGATTTCGAGCAGGTGGTGCAGACTGTCAAACAGGGCGCGCGCCTCTACATCGAAACCGGGACGCTTTTCGGAATAACAACGATAAACTGCCATTTCAGACTCCTTCATGTAAGAAATGAGATTGTTTCCTGTGTCCCGCTGTCATACCGGCACAAAACTTGGTCATATAACCAAAAAAATTGCGCAGAACAGCGGGAATTGATACTAATATCATACCCTGAACGGTGGCGTCGGCGCAAGCGATAATTTGACGAAACGTGATTGAAATTATGTGAAGATGGTGTATAATTTAATCAAAGAAAAACAAGTTTTGTTATCTCTTGCGCAATTGTTGAGTATGTGCGGAATGAAGTGCGGCACTTATATGGTTTAGAGCAAGCACAACAGGACGAAGAAAAGGAGAAAGATTTTATGAAAATTAAATTGTCACCATCTATTTTGTCAGCCGATTTTGCAAACTTAGAACGTGACATCAAACAAGCAGTTGATGCGGGGGCAGAATACGTCCATGTCGATGTCATGGACGGTCATTTTGTACCCAATCTCACGATTGGCGCACCGGTCGTCAAGTCGCTGCGCAAGGCAACCAATGCCGTACTGGACGTACATTTAATGATTACCGACCCGGATAAATATTTAGATGACTTTATTGCAGCGGGAGCCGACATTTTGACCGTCCACTGTGAGTCAAACGGGGACACCAAAGCACAGCTTGAAAAAATCCGTGCAGCCGGTGTCAAAGCGGCCTGCGTCATCAAACCGGCTACTCCGGTCGAAACCGCTATTGAACTGCTGCCATACTGCGACATGATTCTGCTGATGACCGTTGAACCGGGATTTGGCGGACAGGGCTTTATTCCCGAATGTATGGACAAAATCCGTGCGGTGCGCAAGGCGATTGAACAGGGCGGCTACCAGTGTGAATTGGAGATTGACGGCGGCGTGAAGCATAATAATGCAGCCGCGTGCGTGGAAGCGGGTGCCGATGTCATCGTTGCCGGTTCGGCTGTCTTTGGCGGCGATATTGCAGCCAATGTCAAAGGCTTTTTGGATGCCTTCAAAGTCGGCGCACAAAATGCAGCTTGGACAAAATAATCGCATCAATCAAAAAAAATCCTGCCGTTTGGCAGGATTTTTTTACTTTATAAGCACTTAACAAATTACAGCTTCAAAAATAACCATAATTCCAGAACGGCAAGGACGACACCCGCAATGAGTACGGCCTGTACCGAAGGTGCGAAAAAAACCGCAAGACGAATCATATTAGGTGTCCTCCTTCGTTTGATGTTAAGGCATAATTTGGGTTAAGATGGTACGTTTTGCGCAATAAGCTGTTCAATCAACTGCTGCGGGAACTCGTTTTTGAGATAAACCAAGCTTTCCGAAGTGCTCCATTGTGAGTCTTCATAATCACCCGTTATCATGGCATAGATGGATAGATTGTGTTCCATGTTCCAATCGGAACCGGATGCACTCTCAACCATATAACCAGCACCGCTATACATGCTAACCGGAACCGCAGATGCAAGCAGGGTATCCAGCGTTTGCGGGTCGGTCACAGTGACCGTGTGCATGGAGTAGAACCGGTCTTCGTTGTAGCCGTTGTAGTTTTGCATGAACTCTGCATATTCTTCATCTGTATAGCTGACGATTTCGATGGACTGTACATTTTCATGCGTGAGTGTTGCCGGCTCAACGCCAGTTAACTGCTGAATCAATGCAAGGCTGGCGGTGTCTGATGGGTAAACGGCCAGTTCAACCAGTCCGGATGCCAAATCTTGTTCCGGTCGTTCAAAGAAGTCAATATACAAATCCAGTTGCAGGCAAGGCACTTCAGACAGATGTTTTTCGGCATTTGCCAGCATATCGGCGTGAAGCTGGTCAACGATTTTCTGAATGGTGTCAACAGAAATGGTCGTGGCCAGTGCGGGCATACTGTCCGGTGTCGTGCTGTTGAACACTTCAAGACGCACGGTGCCTTGCTCCTGAGATGGAATAACCAAGTGGGAGAAATTGCTATATTCTTCTATATAAGGTGTACTGCAAATCAGTTTGTTGATGGTATCCTGAACAACGTCGGTCGGAACCGCGTTATACTGACGTGATACACGGTTGCCATTCTTCAGCGTATAGTGAATCATGTATGAATAACTGTAATAGTAATCTGGATTATAGCCTTCGTCGTCGGGGAACGTGTTATTTTCAACCGACAACTGTGCAATTTGTTGAATGGTGGCGATGCTGTCTTGGTCGGTTAATTGAAATTGAGGTTTGCTGTGCTCCACATAATAATTTTGCGACTCTGAAATGGTATAATGGTTGCTTTCCAAACTAGCAGACGCAATGCTATCCAGACTGGGCACATAACGGTCATAGCCGAAGATATCCATTTTGATTCCTTGTATCAGTGCAACCGCCACGACAGAAAGTGCAATCATCTGTTTCCAGTGTGCCAGCAACGATTTGAAGTCAAAAGCATAGACGATTTCGACGACCATATGGCACAGAATCACACCGAAAATCAAGCCGAACCACATCCAACCGCCGTTACGGCTGAACATCAGAACGAAAAGTAGGCTGAACGCAAAGCCGGATACCACACACATGTACCACTTGAGCGGTGCGCGGAAGCGGGGGAAGGCAATCGCCATACCCGAATTCTCGCTTTTGCGGCGGCAGAATAAAAAGTAACTCAGAGCAGCCAGTACGATGGTCAGCACGAGCGGGTAGACTGCAATCGCCATGCCTTGCGGAATACTGATGGACAATTCACCGCCCAACATCGGAATCCCAATGGCAGTACCAGATGCAAGCGTTACCAGATAATTGCAGATGGGGCTACCGTATCGCATGAGCGATTCAACCAGCGGCATACCAGAAACAAACGTTTCATAAAACATTGCCTGATATGCCTGCACCATTATCATCAAAAGGGTCAGGCTGAACTCTGCCCAGATGACCAGCAGAACTGTGATAATGGTGTTTCCGGTCAGGATGGTACACAGCACGGCGACCGAATAATTGAGCAGAAAATATAAGATGTTGCCTACGATACCTTGCAGGATGGAAGCGGGGTTCAATTGTCCGCCCAGACCCATCGCGTTGGCACAGCCGATGGAGATAAACAGCACAATGAGATAAATGGGCAGCACCAGCAGCACGCCGGATACATAATTGGCTGCGAACCACTGACCACGCTTGACGGGCAGCGCATGGAAGAAATCTACCTGATTGCGCTCGTGCAGGTAACGGAACATTGCAACACCGCACAAAATCGCCAGAACAATCAAAACCAGCTTGATAAAAGGATTGTCAAACGATAAGATAGATAGAATGGATTCCTGTGCGTTTTGCAGCGCCCGTTCAACGGTATAGTTGGACACATTCTGTTCGGCCAGACTGACTTCCAGCTTATAATTTTGCTGGATAATAAAGACTGGCAAAAGCAGACTGCCCAGACAGCCCAAAATCGCTAGTGCAACCGCCCAGAGACGGCTGGTCATGTGGTGCCGTACCAGATATTTAAAGGATAAGTTTTTTGAGGTCATAACCTGCTACCTCCGTTTCGCTGATAAAGATTTCCTCCAGCGTCAGCGGGAGCATCTCATAAAATGCCGGTTGAAGTACCGCCATACGGTTTTCCAGTTGCTCGCGGGAACCGCGTGCTGTGATGGTGTAGAGTGAACCGCGCTGTTCCTGTTTGAGGATTTCGATACCCGCAAAGGGGTCACCCTCCAGCGGTTGACGCAAGATGAACTGGATTTTGTGAATCCCCAGTTTCATATCATCCAAGTCGCGCGAGAACAGAATACCGCCGCGGTGCAGCAGACCAACGTGGTCGCAAATGTCCTCTAATTCGCGCAGGTTGTGCGAGGCGATAACCGGTGTCAGTCCGCGGTCGGCTACATCGCCGGCAAACAATCCCTTGACCGTCTGGCGGGCAACCGGGTCAAGACCGTCAAACGTCTCGTCACAAAACAGATAATCGGTACATGCGCTGATGCCGCAGATGACCGAAACCTGCTTTTTCATGCCCTTGGAGAACGTGCGGATTTTGCGGTTTGGGTCAAGGCCGAATCCGTCCATCAACTCGCGGTAACGCTGTTCATTAAAGGTCGGATAAATCGCCTTGTAGTAGTTTTTCATGTCATCCGGCGTACTGTTGGCAAAAAAGAACTGTTCGTCGGAAATGTAAAAGCACCGTTGTTTGAGTGCGGCATTTTCAAACACATCTGCGCCATCAATCTGAATGGAACCTTCGTCAGGCGCTAAGATACCTGCGAGCATACGCAGAAAGGTCGATTTGCCTGCGCCGTTGGAGCCAATCAGCCCAAATACCGACCCGTTGTGGATTTCGGTATCCACATGGTCAACGGCAAGTAGCGAACCAAAGCGTTTGGTCGCCTTGTCTGTACGAATCATTGTGTGTCCCCCTCTCCTTGCAACCACGCTATCAGCTGTGCGTCTTCGACACCCAGTTCTTTCGCGGTGCGAACCAGTTCAAGAATCTGTTTTTTCAATTCTTCCAACCGGCGCTGGCGCAGTGCCGCCGCATTGGGCGAAACAAAATTGCCTTTCCCCTTGACTGAATAGATAACGCCACGGTTTTCCAGCTCGCCGTATGCGCGTTGGATAGTATTGGGATTGATGGATAATTCGGATGCCATTTGGCGCACGGATGGAAGTTGGCTATCTGCCTCCAAAATCCCGTGCATTACCATTTGCTCGATTTCGTCCACGACCTGCTCATAAATAGGGCGGCCATCCCGATAGTTAATCCCCAGCATTGCGCGCCTCCTTTCTTGAAGTGTATTAACTGTACTAGCTGTGATAGTACGGTTAGAGTATAACATGCACAGACAGAATAAGTCAATAGGCAAACCGGGAATTTTATGGTATGATAGCAATAGACACAGAAAACAGATAAAAACATCGGTTGGAGGGGGCTGCCTTATGGTACAGATTGGAAATGAATGGGACGCACTGTTAAAAGAGGAATTTGAATCCGAGTATTATGCAAAAATTCGCGCAATCCTCAAAAAAGAATATGCAGAACATGAAATTTATCCGCCCATGAACGATATTTTCAATGCGCTGCGCTACACATCGTATTCCGATGTTAAGGCGGTTTTGCTGGGTCAAGACCCCTATCACGGGCCGGGGCAGGCGCATGGGCTTTGTTTTTCGGTGCAGCCGGGTATCCCGTTGCCGCCCAGTCTCAAGAATATCATCACAGAACTGGAAAGCGATATGGGATTGCCCGCGCCCCAAAATGGATGCCTGATTTCGTGGGCAAAAGAGGGGGTGCTGATGCTCAACACGACGTTGACCGTGCGGCGCGGACAGGCAAACAGTCACAGCCAAATCGGCTGGACGCAATTTACAGATGCGATTATAAAAAAACTCAACGAAAGAGAAAAACCGATGGTCTTTTTGCTGTGGGGCGGAAATGCGCGCAGCAAAAAGAAGTTTATCACCAATCCCAATCATCTGGTGTTGGAAACCGTGCACCCGTCGCCGCTGTCGGCATACAATGGCTTTTTTGGATGCAGACACTTTTCACAGTGCAATGAATTCCTGATGGCACACGGCATTGCACCGATTGACTGGACGATTCGATAAAAAAGAAACACCAAATCATTTGCCGTTTCATTTGGCAGATGGTTTGGTGTTTTTTCAATTGGCATCTTCTCACTTTTGCCGGGAATCAAAGCGATTTTTTCACCCAGTCCACGCTTGAGTTCGTCCTTTTGCTGGTCGGTCAAGGTTACTGTCAAATTTACACAAATATAAGGTATAAAATTTGTTCTCCTTTGCAGTAGAATTTGCCCTTATTATACCGTTTTACCAGCGTCTGCGCAAATCTTTTTTAACCATTTGTAAATCTTTTCGGGCAGTACAAGACGGACGCACGCTTTTGTGCTATCATAGAAATACGGACATTCTATATCCGCATTTTTCAAGACCGAAGGACGGAATCACGATGGATATTAAGTGTACGCAGAATATTTTCAAAAGTTCAAATGGCCGTTCCAATGTGGCATATTATATCTTAATGCCTGAAGGAGTGGAGCTGCGTGGCATCGTGCAGATTTCGCACGGCATGTGCGAATATTTTTCGCGCTATACGGTTTTTGCCAAGTATCTGTGCTCGCTTGGATATATTGTGTGCGGAAACGACCATATCGGCCACGGCGCTTCGGCACCGCGCGCCACAGAATTGGGTTTTTTTGCTGTGCGCGATGGCTGGAGTTTTTTGGTGCAGGATATGCAGACGTTGACCGATATTATGCAGACGCGCTACCCAGATTTGCCCTATTTTGTATTAGGACATTCGATGGGGTCGCTTATCACACGTCTGTATTTGACCACTTACGGTGCGCGTCTAAGTGGCTGCATCCTGAGCGGTACGGCAGGCCCCAACCCGTTCGCTAGAACGGGCGTGCGGGTGGCCAATTCGGTTGCACATTCCAAAGGTATGACTTACCGTTCGGCTTTTTTGTCCAATCTGGCATTTAAAAATTATAATCGAAAGATTGCAGACCCACAATCTATTTTTGACTGGCTCAGTCGGGACACCAATATTGTGCAGATGTTCCAGTCAGATGCCAAGTGTAATTTTATTTTTACAGCGGCTGGTTTCCGCGATTTGTTTACCTTGGCAGAGCGCGCAAACGCTGCGAAATGTTTTAAAGCAACCCCGCATCAGCTCCCGCTTTTGCTGATTTCAGGCGACCGTGACCCGGTTGGTGGATACGGGGAAGGGGTGCGCCGGGTGGCGCGTCTGTATCAGGCGGCGGGACAAAAAGACATGGATGTTATTTTTTATAAAGATGGCCGCCATGAAATTTTAAATGAGACCAATCGCCTAGATGTATTTGGCGACATTTCAAGATGGCTGGAACGCCATGTTGCACAGACCCATCCCGAAGATACAACCGTTATGAAAGAACAGACAAAGGAGGATGTTTCGCATGTTGATGATGACCATTGAAACCATTCCCAATCAATCTTACACGGTTTTGGGGATTGCGCGCGGCAGTACCGTTCAGTGCAAAAATTTGGGTCGGGATATTCTGGCAGGGTTTAAGAATCTGGTCGGCGGCGAAATGTATGATTATACACAACTGATGAACGAAGCACGCGAAGTGGCAACCAATCGCATGGTAGAGGATGCCGAGCGCTTGGGAGCTGACGCCATCATCGGCGTGCGGTATGGTTCTTCGGAAATCACGCAGGGTGCAGCCGAGGTGATGGCATACGGCACAGCCGTGAAATTACAGCCCGCAAGTAAATAAGTGATATAAAGCCCCGACTGGCAGCACTGAAGTGACCCCAAAAAGTTAGACAATATTTTGGGAGGAAAATTGTTCAAGCAGC